>Ga0126342_10022339_pt1 | contig 10455 bp, 7 predicted proteins | sample Cyp1metagenome_FD_92528 | JGI IMG/M metagenome (GOLD analysis project Ga0126342, IMG submission 92528) | Coral microbial communities from Lord Howe Island, Old Settlement Bay, Australia - Cyphastrea 1 metagenome | ecosystem: Host-associated > Invertebrates > Cnidaria > Coral ...
ACGGCGTGCACTTTTTCGACATCGCAACTTCCAAAAGTGGTCCGAAGCTGAGGTGTTTTGTACATTTTGACTTGGAAATGTGCTTCGCGCCACAACGGCGTGCACTTTTTCGACATCTCAACTCCCAAAAGTGGTCCGAAGCTGAGGTGTTTTGTACATTTTGACTTGGAAATGTGCTTGGCGCCACAACGGCGTGCACTTTTTCGACATCGCAACTTCCAAAAGTGGTCCAGACCTGGTGTGTTTTGTACATTTTGACTTGGAAGTGTGCTTGGTGCCACAACGGCGTGCACTTTTTCGACATCGCAACTTCCAAAAGTGGTCCAGACCTGGTGTGTTTTGTACATTTTGACTTGGAAATGTGCTTCGCGCCACAACGGCGTGTAATTTTTCATCTCTCATCTGGCCAGCTGGCTCCGCACCCGCCGCTTTAGTCATCTGTCCATATTGTCGGAAGTTTGACTTCTAAACTTCCTTCGATTATATATATACACACTCTATGCCGGTATATATGGGTACGTCTGAATCCTGGTCCAGCCTTTCTCCCAGCTCTGCGATTCAAATATCCAAAAGCATCCAAAAACTGATTTCAAGCAACATACTTGGACGACCGCATCATGCATGAATGCATCAACTGCTTCACTCCTGTAGCGCTCATACTCATCAGTGAAGTAAACATCTTCATGCCCTCAGGGGTCCCCAGCTCTTTTAAGACGTCCTCCATGCTTTTGAAAAAGGCACACATCGGCATGCTACAAGGAGGATCATATCAACTTGGAGGAATATAAGCAGTATGGTCTTGTGATTCTCTTGCAAGCCCTTTCTCTTTGCCAAAAGACTCTGGTGTCTCACAATAAGTTACGCGGAAAGCAATGAATTGTTATAGTTCTGACATGCTTACATGCCAAAATCACAATCTGAAATGATGCAGTGCAATTTATGACGTGAGACATTTGTTAGTAGACAAGCGAGAATAGAACTTCAAACTTATCAACTTTCTGAAACAACATTGTTCAAAAAACATCAAAAAACCTGATTCACTGCCTCCATTCAAATCATATCGAAACGTGATTGTTCTGTTTTTCTCCATGACTGTCAATGGACTGGACTGGTTTAAGGCTAAGGGACACAAATCGCTTGAACCATCATTTTTACCGTCCCCCAAAAATCCGGGCTTCACCCATCTCCAACTGCGACCTTTCCTTTCAATTCTTGAACCACTATGCAAAAGTATGAAGGCCGAACAAAGACATGAACACATTAAGATACAACTTATAGTTTCTTGAATATCGAATCTAAAACACATCATGACAAAAATTAAAGGCTGCATGCAATCAAATCTCACCAGGCTCTCGAAACCTGAGCGCGAAAAACCAAAAAACCGGTCCTCCTCTGACTTTCCATCCTTTTGAGAAATGACCTCCACGAAACTCTGCAGCGTCTTCGCCAGAGACTCATCCATGGAGTCGAAGTCCATGGCCAGGCTATTTGCCACGAACCGGCATCGGAACAACGGATCAATCGAATACACATGGTAAAGATGTATGTAATGTACTGAATATAATGAACTTAATATGTATATTTCACATATATATATATACATATCATAATATAATAAAGATATAATCTAATATAATATAATATAATACAATATAACATAATATACTATAATATAATATAATATAACATAATATAATATAATATAATATAACATAATATACTATAATATAATATAAAATAATATAATATAATGTAATATAACATAATATATCATAATATAATATAATATAATATAAAATAATATAATATAATATACAATCATATATATATATAGTATATACATATATACATATAATATACATTATATATAAAATACATATATAATGTACACATACAAATATGTATAATATACATATAATATGTATATAACATACATATGTAATATATTACACACATATATATATACACTTAATATACACTGTAGTTCTTGGTATCGGGGAACTTGAATCATTTTAAATTAGCAAACGGAATTTGTCTTTTCATGAGTTAAACGATCTGCAGTAGCTGTTCTCTGGGCAAGTTTGTCATTTTTGCAGCTACGCTTGAGGACGCGGCAGTTTTGTAATTCTCAAGTTGCGGGTGACATGGGGTCAAAACATTCTATTATGTGTGTTCCCTTCTGACAACACACTTACTGTATGCTGCAAGATAAGATCTGGCATCATTTTACAGTGAAGTTCCATGTAATAGAACTTCGCGATTTTAACCACGGAGCAAACAGTGTTCAATGGCGAACCAAGAATCTATTCTCCCAACAAAGTTCAACACATTCTAACAATATATATCCATATAACATTCACACAGTCACTCAACATTCACAAATAACAACATATATATATATGTGCATATTCATTTACATATTTATCGTAACTTGTACATGTATGTTATATTATATGTGATGCGTATATAAATATATATATTCATACATATGATATATATATAATTATATATATATGTGATACATTCATACTTTTATATAAAGTATACATAACATACATACATCAAGGATGCCTGCTGCATTATACATATCATTACATAGCAATGTGCCTCTCAATGCGGGTCAACCAACTTCCACCAGCATCCCCCGGGTGTCTGACGGACAGCTCCATGGTCTGTGGCTTGGAGGATTTCTGCTGCGTGTTTTGCAGGGCCTTCTGCATTTCGGCAAACATTTTTTGGTGCTGCTCCTGCCCCATTGGCAAAACAATCGGAGGCGTTATCATAGTTATCAGTTCTCATGATTTATCGCAACAAATTAATGGTGAATGGCTATGAAACTGTGAAACATCTGGTTTTAATCCTTTGGAAGTTGGGGGTACAGCCAATTTCAGACAAATTCAGCCAGCAATCGATTGACACTTCGAGCAACAATTCCCGACATTAAAGCAAGATACAGCTGATCCAAGCGTTCCTATTGCCGAAATTTACCGAACAACTATTTCAGACTATCTCTCAAAGATCACACATTCTCAGTGACAAGGCCTTCCGGATCTCCCATCTTCCAGCGACATGTCCTGCGTCTGCTGAAGGGTCTTCGCGCACATTGACACATTGGCTTTTGCTTCTTCGCCTCAACTCCCGGGAAATCCAAATGGATGGTGGGTCTTGCGTTCTTGGTGGAGATTTTATCTAAACATATGTGTATAACATATATAGATATACTGTATATATCGTGTCTAATGTGTGTGTAGTGTGTATATATGTATGCACATTTTTGAATGTCCTTCAAAAGCCACACAACCCACACGCACAACGCACACACACACAAACTCAATGGTTTGCTCCTTTGCATACTCAGCATGCCTGTCTGGGAGCCAGACTTTGCTGTCGAAGCAGAGAGAGTAGCTCTTCATAGGAAGCCTGATCAATATGGCTTACGTAGTGTGGATATGGATGGTTATGGGTCAAGTGGGGGCCGAATAAAACCCACACACTTGATCGCTTTCAGTATGAAGCCATTCAATTGGTTGCGGGTAAATACCAGTACCTTTGACGTTGATCCAGAATTGATCATGTACTTGAAACACCAAGTTCAGGCGAATGACATATATAATCTCTTTTCCATAATAATCATAATATATAGTAATATCAGATACAGTACATTGACATATTCCCTTAGAAACCAACTTTTAGTTTAGTAGAGGATCTATTCATGACTTGGGGTCGTGGCTGCCTGCCTTGGTGTCCGGCTCGCCACCCGTATCCGACTGCTTGGCAATATCTCCCTGGGACTCCTGGGTGGAAATCTCACATCAATATGGCGGTTTCCATAAATGGGGGTACCCCAATAGCTGGATGGTTTGCAGTTGAAAATCCCATCTATAAATGGATGATAACTGGGGGTACCCCCATTTTAGGAAACCCCAATATCTGTGGAAACTCTTTGTTTACCCTCCGTCAACATAAATCCAGCTGAGTGAAGGGAAGCACGCAGATTTTTGACAGATCCGCCTGCTTGGGCTTCTCTGCATCCTCAGGGGGGAAAAAGCCATCCTTCTCAAGTCAAACTTGGATTATTGGCAGCCATCCCTTCCCCCTCAGCAACGTTGGTAATGACAATCCATGAAACATATTGAATCATAGCGAATCATATTGAAAAAACATGTTGAACAATTTTTTGGAGACAATCTTCGGCACTGTGTGGCAAAGCAAGCATTTTCGCGTTTGACCCTTTGTTTGTGCCACCCTTTCACTGCAGTCAGAGTGCTGTGAACAACTCGCGAGGGTCAAGGCCATCTTCAGGCCTAGAAATTCATAGAAATTCAGGATCTGTTCACTTTGGGTCATTCTTCGAGGGACCACAGTTTCACTCATCTTTCAGCATGTGTCTCAAAGCAATACCCAAAAGTTGCACTGCAGCTGTTTATCATTGTTTATCTAGATGTGCATCGACGGGCAAATTATGCAACCTGCAATGTATGCAATGGATCTGTCTGACAATAGGGGCAACCCATTCCAACCACTGGTTCCTCATCTTTCTCCCCAAATGGCAGTTCGTGAGCTTCCGCCTAATTTTGCCAGCAAAAAGCCACCAAAAATCCCACCAAAAATCCCGCCTCAATCGGAATGGGTTGGCCAGGTAGGTGCCCACCAGGCCTGCACCCAAGCCGCCCAGAAGCCAGGCCTCAGGTCAAGATGGGCCATGTTTTGAGTGTTGAAATCGATGATTCGTCAACTTCATCTCCGATCTTAGCTGCTAATAAACACTAGTAAACAGATATAAATTATATATCTATAAAACTATACATATATATATACATACATACATATATATATATTAAATATGATCATTTATGGCAAGAAAATGGCAACCAGCAACCAGCTGATCAGCTAAAGGAGGAGGAGATAGGAGATGCCTAAGACTTGAGCCCACCAAGGTCCACCGGTTGAGGGAGGCTCCAAAGGCAATGGATAGCCCTGCGGAAACCCATCTGGAACGGGTAAAAGTCACTGGTTCCAAGATGTTTCTTGAGAAAAATCATCCAAAACAGTGATGCATTGATCTTGCTTGTACATATGTAACATCATATGACTAAATATGTATATATATATAATTATATATAATTATATAATTATATATAATTATATAATTATATATAATTATATTATATATATATGATTATATAATATATATATATATATGTATATTGTATCCATGCACATGTTTCACATTCATGTGTTTGTGCCACGTACCCTACAACTTGACGTTTGCATTTGCCAATTTCAGCACCATCCCAGCGCGCCGGGTACATCATCGGTGGCATGGTTGGAGGGGGCGGAGCATAAGGTGATGCCTGCGTGGAAACCACAACTGCCACCCTGTGACAAAAAATAGAAAAGTGATGAAAAGTGATTAGTAAGTCCCCAACAATGCAAGCAACTCGTGATTTATCACTATTTTGGCAGGAGTTTACTGAGGAGTTTACTGTTCTATCTTTTTGCGGCTCAAAATAGATAATAAACACATATAAACACACATAACAACCCTGGAGTAATAATGTTTGATAAACCCCTAACTGGACTGCGCAAATTATCAATCTTTTTGGTGACTGTTTGATATATCAAAATAGTGACTTATTACTTATTATGGTTTATTGGTACAGGGTCAACATCTTTATTATACAAACCCATCATGGGTCAAACTGAATGGACCACTTTGAATCTCAGAGGTGCAAATGCGACATTCAAAATTCAATCTTCTCAGGTTGGCAACTTACGGCAACTAAAAACATCTAAGAACCACTTTGCAAAGGCCAAGAGTTCGCGCCCAAACTGGCGGTCGCCTGGTAGCTTCCAGGGTAAGGAGGGGCCTCGAAACACAGCCACGAGGCCAAACAAAGTGCAGGCTGAGGTCAGCTAAACCATCGTGCCCCAACATCTATCAGCGCACATTCTGAGCCCCTGGCTTGATACCCAGGACTTGTGCTTGGATAGGAGGGTGTGACAGGCGTGACCTAGCCATTTCCGATACTGTCGCCAGTGAAAGACGGCAGCACTAGTTGCAAATATTCCGACATGGTAACCTGCCCGATATGATGGGAAGATTGGGCACCCTCAATCCCAGGCACTTGGTTCATCTGCGGGGCATCTTCGATTTGAACATCTGTCGTGGTTACATGTGTTTATACTACCATTGTTTACCCATCCATTTCGTCCGTTCGGTGGCCAATTCCAGCGAGATTTGGAATTTCACCATGCGGTCGGGTCAATTTCAACCCCAAAACATATGGGCCCCAGATGGGTACGTGTGGTATGGGTCAATTTGAAAATTGGAGTGCTATCCACATCGCGGCATAGATGGCTACGGATCGGAATTAGGGTACCAATGGACCCACAAATTAGTACTAAACAGGCCATCCATGGGGAGGTTGATGGTTTTGATCTGTTTGACCCACAAAAATGATGCTCAACATGATCAATCCCATGTTCTGGCGAGCTTTGACGAAATCTTTTGAACATATGTGACCCCACAAAACATGTTTGAAAATATAACCCAAACACTCTATAATTATCATGTTCTCATTGTTTCCCTATGAAACGGCCATTCATTTTGTTAGGCGAAGGAAAATTATCATGAACATGGTATGCCCATTTGGTTTGTTTGAAAATAGTGCACCCCCAAATCCATTGGTTGATCCTCGTTCTTCTCATTAAATTAAATGGCTATAATTGAGGGGAAAGTATGTGCTATCCACATCCGAGGTGACACTCCAAACACATCACAGGAACAAGGAAAAAACATTAGAAGGTGAACAAAAACCTTGCTCACAAAGGGGAGTCAAGACAGTCAAGACATGGCCTGACCCAGAAATGCCCCATGCACAACGCGAAATGTCGGGATGTCAGGCTCCCCCGCAGGGCGTGGCGGCGTCGGCGGCGTCGGCCGCACCGGCGCTGCCGGCGCCGTGGGCCCTGTGGGCCCTGTGGGGCCGATGGGCGGCTGCGGCCCGGGCGGCATGCCCTGCGACCCAGGGCGACCTGGCGGGAAAATCATGGGAAATGATGGGAACATATGATGAAATCCATGGGAAATTGCCAGAACTCATGGGAAATCGCCAAGATTTCTGGAGATGAGCTTCATCGTTCAAAATACTTCTGTTGATTTGAATGGAGTTGCCAGTACTGTAGGAAGTAAAGCCACGACAACAGCAAAAACCACCAAACATAACCAAACAATGCATCACCCGTGTCGCTCTAATTATTTTGAAAATCAGCAGCCACGCCACTACGGTTATAAGAGTGAATTCTATTGATACGATCGACAAAAAGTCTTGGGTTCTATACAATCATGAATGGATTCAGCCACTACTCCCTTGGCTTGTTCACATCTTCAAGCTACGTTGTTTCTTGTGTTTCAGAATTGCAGGAACAGCATGCAAGAGGTTGGTTGAAAGTCGTTGAACTGCATGATTAGCCATGATCACTTGCAGGCTCGTTTTTTGCTACCTGACTTGCAGCATGACTTTTCTTACTTGGTAGATTCAAACCAGGGAGGAGTCATTCGCTGTGCCTTTGGAGTCATCCATTCGTCGGTAGGCCTCGCCAGTGATTGCACAATGTGGAGCTGCCCTGAACTCCAAGATGGAAAACTCCAGAAACTCATGGACTCTTCATACTGCCAACAATTCTGGTACAGCATCTGATGCCTCACGACCCTCACGTTTGGCACTGGGGATTTGATGTCTCCAAGTCCAAAATTAGAAACCATTTTTTTGGTGAACTTTGGTGGGTTGCCCAAACCCAAGGATGGTTCACCAATCAACATATCCAAGTCAGTCTACAAACGAAACCAAAAAGGTAACATGGTGCCCATCTCCATGGCCTCTTGGATCTGCTCCTGTGTGAGGCCCTTCTCCAACTCGGCGGCGAAGCTTTGGGTCGCTGAAACCCCGGCCCAATGTCCACGGCTAACTTCGAAATGGTCAGAACCCAGATCTGCTCTAGAATTATGTTAATATATTGTTACTGTTACTATGATTTACTATGTATATCTGTGCAAATGACATGACATGTATATATATACATACAGATATACAGATATGTACAATGTATGTAATTATATGTACATTTCAGATAGAACATGTATGGACAATCTTGTATGGAAAAGACACCCAGGGTTACTGTATTTAGAACTTGCTCTGGATGTTTGCCATGTTGCAACGGGCTCCGGTGTTTTTTCCACTGAGCTATCTGACCAGAAACTGCTCCTTCTCCTGTGTTGATCGGCCCTCAGCTCCAATGTTACACCAATTCTAAGCAGTTCGTGATCACTTGGAAGTTCATTCTCATCAGAATGAGGTGAACACCAGCATGCCAGCTATTGAAGTTCCTATGCAGTTATCTTTTTTCAGTGGATTTAACACCAAGGCATTGCGGAATCGAAGTCCTGAGCTCGAGAGTTGTTTTACTGCTACTTGTTGCAAAGGAATGAAGAGATTGTCTTCAATCACTGGATCCTCCCGTATCTTGATTTCTGTGCTGCCTTGGTTGAGAGAATTTCAGTTTACGATAAGGCGCTTGGATCATCTTAAATCTATTGCTGAGGCAGTTGACTCTTGGCAGCTGCAAGAATCCTGGTGAAACTGCATCTGAAATCTCAGCTGCCGGCTGTTGCACTACTCAGGAATGACACAGCTTTGGCAATCAGTTCCTTTGACAGGCCAACCCAAGAAACTGGCCAACTCTGAGTATCTTGTGAGGAACAGGGAATCATGATAATTGTTCTTCAGCAAACTTCAATTCGGGTTAAGTTTGTATTTTCTGTAACCTATTGAATCAAAAACTGTTTGTTCAAATCTTTGTCATGCAATCCTAAGCTAATGATCAGAAAAATACTTCTGACAACAGTGGGGAGGACGACTAACTCTAATAATTTTCTGTCTCCTGTAGCGGTGCAATACTTTCCCAGTGAGTATCCGGATTATCCAGTGCATCAGTGTTCCTTTTCTATTTTGCTGATTTTGGAAATCAACCACCCTCCTTGCCTCGCTGCTATCTGCCTGCGGTGGGGGTAAGAACTTGAGAACTGTACCAGAAGATTGCACATCTGCAGTTCCTGATTGAAACCCCATAGTCGGCGTGGGCCCAAATAACATGCTAAGCGATTGGGAAAAACTAAGACAAAATGGACCAACCAAGTATGGCAAACCTGATTCCACAACATGTCTGCGGTAGCATGGCCCTTTTGATCTTTGGCATACGCTTTTGACCCTGGCCCTCTTTGGCATGCTTTGTGGAAAATTCTTTGGTGAAACTGACACCACAAACAGCTGGTCTTGACATGTTGATGAGGTCTGATCTCTTGAACCAGTCTTCCATATTTTGAATTAACTCTAAACACAAAGCAGCCTCAGCATCACTCTCAACATGGCCCAAAACTGCCAAGTCTAAGCAATCACTGCGGTGGAAGGAATGACAGTTGAACGAGGTGCAACAACGAATCATTGCGTAGTTTAAAACAATTTGATTCCTTTGATGTTTCCTTTCACCTGAAGTCAGCTGGATTTCGCTGACGCCCTCTATTGCAAACTGGAGGTCACATCCATGAGCTCTTGCATCAGGTTTGCCAGATCTTCCTTGGCCAAAGATTCTTGGCGGCCAATGGGCCAAGGTTGATGACATACATATATATATATTTAATATATATATATATGACATATATATATATTTATTTATTTAACCAGTAAAATATTAATCAAATAGTATAGCAAAACATCAAATCTACTCGGGGATAAGTCAAATGATCAAATCATAAACCATGTTTTTCACCAGTTGCACCTCAAAGCTTGCGATTTTCCTCATTGACCCACCTTGTAGGAACCTATCTCTACGAGAACCAGGGAGTAAGCAGCGCACTTAATCGGACATCGTTGGTGGGCTTAATGTGTGAATGGGACTGGATCTACAATTACACCGGCAAGAGACCCCAAAAGTGTGGGGTTAGGAAGTCACTGGACCAGATGCAAGCAACAGTAGCCATGGAACAGTAGCATTGAAGTCGAGGCGGTCAGGTAGAATCTACCTTTCTGTAAAACATTAAAAATGCAACAAATATACGAAAAAAATACAACCCCTAAATGCAACTATTTTGTGTGTTTTGACGTCCCTAACTTAGAGTCTACCAGAAAAAAAGGAACCAGGCAATGGATATAAAGTTTTTCCTCACCATTAAGATTCCCCAGCACGCAAGAATTGAATAGCCATTGACTTTTCAAAGCGCCAAAACCAATATGGGAATTACAAAGCTAGCCACACAAGTTGGCACACATCTCAGCCATCCACGCATGTGCTTCCCTCCGTCCGAACAGTTTTCTGCGGACATTTCCATTCTGACTGAAAGCATTCTCACACTAATTACAATCTACTTGTATGGGGCCCTGGCTGCTGCTTTCTTCA
>Ga0126342_10022340_pt1 | contig 10455 bp, 8 predicted proteins | sample Cyp1metagenome_FD_92528 | JGI IMG/M metagenome (GOLD analysis project Ga0126342, IMG submission 92528) | Coral microbial communities from Lord Howe Island, Old Settlement Bay, Australia - Cyphastrea 1 metagenome | ecosystem: Host-associated > Invertebrates > Cnidaria > Coral ...
GAGAGGAGGACGAGGCAGGAGGAGGCGGAGGAGGAGGAGGAGAAGGAGGAGGAGAAGGAGGAGAAGGAGGAGGAGGAGGCAACTGACATAAAATCTAACAACCCTCACCTGGCAGGTGGGGAATCAGATAAACCTGACGAATTAAGCCTCCGTTTTTTTTTCGTTTTTTTTTCGGGACACGTGTCCTGTACAGATGGATTGGGGAAAAAAAAATCATCACGCCAATTTTGCGGAGAGAGCCCATGACCATCCCAGTTTGGGGATCCTGAAAATGGGGCATTCCTTTGAAATGCCACGGAATATTCTCACAATAAAGACAGACCAGGAAAAGCTGGTCATTTTCAAATCAGAATTTACACATCCCTTAAAATGAAAGTCAAATTTGTTTTGAGCCCCAAGTTTCATAGAATTGGATGATGGGAAAATTTACAGGACAGCCCTATATTTGATGGTAAAAACCATGGTTTCCTGTAAATTTTCCCTTAAACCAATCCAGTGAAAGTTTGGTGGGTTTGATGATCCCATTCCGGTGGAGAATGGTGCCATCAGTGGTCCAGGTGAGGTCTGCTATGTTCTGCTGGAGCATCCACAGTTCAAGATGGTGAACGCAGAGGAGAGAAAGCGAGGGCGATGTGATCTCTGGGTACCCCTGGAGGATGTTGATATGGCTATGGATCAATACCTTTAGATACAATTTGTGAGGGGATGAACATCCATTTATCCATAAATCCCAGCTATTTTGATGTGAACAGAAGGGGTACAGGGTTTTGACCGATAGCCAATATGAGTAATTAAGCGACAAAATTAGCCAAAGACTAAAGTAATGGGAAATGGACTTGGGATGTTCAAATTTGTGTGAAAACAACCGATAGGGGACCACCCACTTACCGATACCCTATTTTGACACATAGCATGGAAGTACACATCTTCACAACCGATAGGGGACCACCCACTTTGGCCATGTCCATTGCGAGTAGTATATAAGTAATTTTGTCCGCTAGTATGGAGGTTTCTTTTGGGGGTATATACTCCAAATCATCCAAATTTATGCAATTTTACTATTGAAACCCATGGTTTTGGGGATCCACCATTTAAACAAGACCAGAATATGTATGTCAGTTCCAGTCTTTCATCTCAATGACATTTGATTATATACGATGTTTCCACCTGTTCCATTTGTCTGCAGGGATGGTTTCACTACAAGAAACAGCAGGAGGCAAGATAAGACAACGACTGAGCGTAGTTTCAAAATGTTTCAAACGCATCAATAAACATATCATTGTAATCATATGGGTTGATATTCAATTGATCAATATTCCCCCTATGTATTGCTATGTATATAACCAGTTCAATTATCAATACATAATTCATTATGGATTGAACCAACTATTGCACAATCCCCCCACATGTGCAGTGCAGGGAGATGGAGGTGAACATGTCTGATTGTGAAACCTCAGTTATTTGGCATGGCAATACTTTGGTTGATGAACATGTGGGCTTTCCCTTTGTTGCTTATATCGCAGACATATTTATGTGTATATATATATATACAGATGAGTTATACAGTGATACAGCTATTATATAACCTCCATGTGCATCAAATTTTCCATGGATGGTTACATCTCATGAATATCCATTGGTTGAAATAGTTAGCATCTCCCTATCAATCTCCATGTTGCATATTCTTGGTTTCCCATGTTCTTAGTTATTTACAAGAAACTTATGTATAGGGAACTTGGGATTATGGAATAAATAACTATTACCCTCTGGTTATGACTAACATAGCCATGTATAGATGGCCCATAGAAATAGATGGTTTACCTATTAAAAATGGTGGATCTTTCCATGGCTATGTTAAATAACCAGAGGGTATATAGAGTACATATGGATATATGGACACTGTACATATGGACACTATTAACTATAAATAACTATAGAAACTTATGAATAAATAACTATTAACCATCTACAACCATTCTCGTCTAGCTATACTTGTGGGTGCAGTTCCACTAGGGTGATACTTCACCAGGTCACCATAGTAGGTGTTGCATCCTGTCAGGAAAGAACTACTGGTACTGTATATGGTAATAGAACGTTATAGTCATGCCAAGAAGAGTTATTATAACTATATACTATATAACCATATATAACCGGTTTATATGCAGAAAAAGCCATTGAAATACACACACACACATATATATATAAGCTATATATATATATATATTATATATAAGATATATATATATATATTATATATATATATATATATTATATATATAATATCCCTATGTAACATACCGTATAACTCTGGATAAAAGGTGCCAAAGTCAGTCAGGACTTTGAGGGCCATAGCGCCTTGCACCTCAGTGCATTAAAGGGACACCTCAGAGCCTCGGAGGTCCCAAGGGCTTTTTACAGACCACATTTTCTGGACATTTAGGGGAACAAAGAGCCAAATCCCATGGGTTTTTTTCCACCTCATGTTCCATATATCTGGGAAAATTATAACGACCTCACTGCGACCTCACTGGAATCATGGTTAATAAGGGAAATCATCCCCAAATGGCCTTAATTCAGGTTAGTGAAATATTATAATTTACCCATATATATATATATAGATATAGATATAGATATATAGATAGGTCATAGCTGGGGGCTTCGACCTCACTTGGGGAATTCGCTTGACTTGACAGAGACCGACCCTACTTGGGAATTTCATCAGAAACAATTGGGATTCGGACAGATTTTTCCTTGATGTTCCTAGGGATATGGGGGATTTGACCACAAAAAATTGTGATTTGGCATGACTCAGCCAATACACATGAGAATTCAGCCAATAGAGGCTCACTTTAGGACCCCCAAACCATGAAATTCGGGATCTAATCAACAAAACTCGAGATGTAACCTTTGACCAAATGAAGTCTTCACAGAAAATTTTGAGAAATCTTGGAACGCAAGGAATTTGAACTACAATTTTTCGTTGCGAGATCTTTGTTTTCCTTTACCAGCCACTTGTCTTGTGCCATCCGGGATGATCGAAGATCTCGAACTGGAAGCCATGGCGCATTGAGAATGGACGTAATGTGGTTAAAACAATAATAAGCCCCCATTTGGGAATGGTTTATAGCACCTATTTATGGTGATGACTGGGGGTGGTTTATTATTGTTTTACCCACATTACTGTATTAAGCATTGTGTTTTCCAGAACTATCTCAACTTACGGATACTAGAGGATATGCGCATGCTTGATTTTCGCTTTCCAGATTGAATTACAATAGGACAAATCCCACTTGTGGGTACTTTTTGTTGGATAGATCTTCATTTTTGTTGATAAGACCTCCATTTATTTATTGTTGGCTGGAGCCTTTTTGTGGATTAAATTTCACTTGCTTGTTGCTTTAACTTTTCAATTCCCTTTCTTCTTGATCCAGTCATCCTTATCTGCTTAAGATCACAACAAATTGTTGGTCAAACATGATCCATATATTTCTCCGAAACATTCCACATTTTTTTCTTGTTGAGTTGAACCTTTCATTTAAGTCTTCCTAGACATCCCCAGTTTATCGGTGTTTCCAGTGTGCAGGTCCTGCTGACGCATCCAAAGTTCACGGTCGAGGCGGCCCGGCAGCGGGACGGCATGACGGCGCTGCATTTGGCGGCCAAGGGAGGCACAAGGGGAAGGTGGGGGAAATTTTGCCTGGACACACACGCACACAATCACACACACATACATATATATATGACTATATATGTGATATTATGGTATACTACACATATATATATATATATTATAATACATGTAATATATCATAATACCACATACGGTATATATATATAACAATAATAATAATAACAACAATAGTAATAAGTATACGGTGCACACACACATACATATGACATTGGAACCTAAAATGTAGCAGATTTTGAGGATAGAAGATTGAACCATCTTACGACAGTGATGAACAACATTTCCTATGTTTTTTTGGGTTAGTACACCTATAGAAAAAACCATCAATATCAAACGGTGGGTCAATCGTCCGTGCGTGGATCATTTTGTGGATGGCTATGTCAAATGACCAGAGGATAGCCAGATATTGGAGAGTATTTATATGATGGGTGATGATCGGAGCGTTTTACTAGTCACTTGGGGACTTCCCCCAGAGTTTGGGAGATCATGGGGATATCGAAGGAATAACAAGTCAATATCTTTTGAGAAAGTGGTACCCTCTGGTAATTTAACATAGCTATTGAACATAGCCATTTATAGTGGATTTTCCTATTAAAAATGGTGATTTTCCATAGTTATGTTAGTTTACCAGAGGGTACACCACTAGCAATCATGCGATGAATCCCTTCTCCCATTGAATTCGGTGACCTCCCCAACTCCCCAACTCGATGAGAATGTTCTGCCTGTCCAGGACACCCTGATCTGTGCATGCTCCTCTTGCGCTTTCCCGTGGCGTGGATGAAGTGATGATTTTTTTGGTGGATCCTGGATCCTGAAGATGACAAAATGCAGTGTCTTCATGGGTTCCCGGCACTCCGGAAGTTTCTCTTATTGCAGTGATCCACAATCATCATTCAGAGATCGGGCCAAGCGGCCAAGTCCTGTCTTTAGTAAAGGTATCAAGCTCCATAGAAGGGCAGCACTGACCCACTCCCATATATTCCGAATTCCCGTTAAAAGAGGGATCGCCATGGCAGCCATGATGATCAATGGTAACCAAACTGATGGCGAAACTTTGGTGACTCCCGAAGTGGTTACCATATTCATCATCCTACTGATTTCGCAACTATTCTTGGCAAACGAGAATTTCCATGGCATGCCAGTCGCCGTCCACTTTCCCCACAGGGACATCGGGGTTACAGCCCACTGGCTCAGCCCACTGGCTGTAACCCGTCTGTACCATAAGCCCACTTGGGAGACGTACCTCTATCACTGGATGTACATCCCGGTAGATGGCTAATCAGCTAATCATCAATTTCTACATCGAAGTGGAGTTTTGTCCGGTTATAACTATGATTACAGAGCATTTGCAAAATGCGATGATCCTCCAAGGAACGTACTAAAGTCGGTTGATCAACAGAGGGGCCTTTGGTAAATGAAGCTAAATAGCATACCAAACCTCCGCCCCCCCAAAAAAACATGTATATGTTCACATATATCCATCAGTTGGATCCGTTGTTTTAAACATCACCAATAAGAATAATTTTTGTAACCATCCATAAATCCCTAAAGTTCTCTCACACTCCATTATAATCTATTAATCCCATATAAATCTCATGAATTATTAACCATATCCCCCTGTTTAATCCCATGAAATCTCATGAAAAATGCCATGAAATCCCTGGTGTTGATGCTTCAAATCCCATGGAAATCCCTGGTTGGAAATCTCCAGGTGTTCGCCCACCAGCTCCAGCAGCCCGACCACTTTGGGCGCACCGTGCTGGGCCTACATGGTGAGGCAGAGGGGCCGTAGGGGTTGTAATGGTTTGTAAGAATATATATATATAAGGGTTATATAAGGAATAGTGATTTTTAGTGATGGTTAATAGTGGTTTTCATAGGGTATAAACCAACAACAATGGGAATATGATGGTTATACTGGTTGGTGGTTTGAAACATGGCCTTTATTTTCCCCAATAGTTGGGATGATGATATAATCTGACTAATATTTTTCAAGGGGGGTTGAAACCACCAATTGGATAAGGGTTATATAAGGGTGAATGATGGTGATAATGGGTTACATGATGAAAATTTAGACCTGATGTTTTCATGGTGCATACGAATGGGTAATAGAAATGGCTACTGGTGGTGAGCCATTGTTTATAGGGGGAGAGAATTTGAACATCCGGTAATTGAGCAGCGACCAAAACCCCCATGTATTCGTTTTATCTTGGGCTCAAAGAAAGATGACCTCGCGGAAGTGAAAACCCGCACCCGCAGCGCGGAAGCTCCGCGCAAGCTTTCGCGGAAGGGGTATTAAAACCAAGGTTCGCGGAAGCGTCGCGGAACCCGAAAGCGTTTCTCGCCACATTCCTTATTTGAAACGACAGTTCGCGGAAGCGCTGCGGAAGTGAATTGTGGAAGCTGTGGCCGCGGAAGTAGGGCGGAAGTGTTCGCGGAAGACAAATGTTAGTATAAAGGAATAAAACAGAGGTTTTGGCCACAGCTGAATTAAGATTTGAGATTTGTTTCGGGGAGATTTGAAACGCACCTTCGAGTGATCACCAACGCATCAGCATGATTGGAATCATGCCGTTTTGGTGATGGGATGAGATCTGGCAACATCTGACAGCAAAAGGAGTTGAAGCATCACAAGATATTTGAGCTGACCCGCGGGCCCTTTGATCCAATCAACTTTGAGGCAAAAACATCGAAGAAGATTCGCATACAGACCCAACGATTTGCTGAAAGGTTTTTTTTTTAGCACTGCGGGTTTGTCAAAAACAAAGGTACCCCAAAAATCATGGATATCATGGTTTCTCATCCTGTTCTGTACCACCAAACCCTCCAAAGTTGGAATTGATCTTCGGCCCATCACGCGCCCATCTCTTTCCAGGAGAGCGAAGTGGCGGACAAGGACCGTTTTGGCAGATGACTCCAGTGGTTTAGAACCGAACATTTATGGGGGTTTCCATGGGGATACTGCAGATACCCCTTCATTGCTGGATTGTTTTTCATAGAAAATCCGAACATGAAATAGATGAAACATGTACCCCTATGACAAAATTGTAATTTTTCCATATTTTTCCCAGTAAAGAAATCACCATTTGGCCCATTTTCAGACACACTTCGATATTCTTTTGAATAAATGGACACAATGTTTTATACTTGAATAGATGTAATTTAATGTGTTATTTCTATGTAGAAATATAGACAAGCCAACCAGAACTTTATCAATGCGGGGTGGGTTTATAAGCCCAACTCGCTCTTGTGGACCCGTTGAACTGGCATGTCCTGGCACAAAATCAGCTGGATATCCCTTGAAAAGAACATATCACACAAGCCAGGTGTTGCAATCTTCAACTTTTCAACTGGCATAGTCATTCTCCATAAGTGGGGTATCCCTGCAATATTGACTTGATACTGTATCTCTATATCTCTCTGTTCGTGGACTTGGTGACTTGCTCTTCCGCTTTAATATGGCTGTCTATTTTCCCAATAGTCTCCATTCGAACAAATCCCCATTTCGCCATCAAAATCGCCAATCATCTCACCGGTCCAGAAATGGAGCGACACGTCTCAATAATCCCACCACTTTTTGTGCGTCGTTTCTTTTGCCACTGGCAAAATTCCAATTTATAAATATGTGTTTCAAATTAATATATCCAAGTAATTCCAAGTATAAGTTAAGTCCTACTTCTTCGGTAGACAATCTTTATTATCGATCTAGAACAACAACACAAACACCGTGCACCCCCATATCTCCATATTTGGGGCATTTAAGTAATATATATATATATGTATGTTACATATATATATATATATACACTATGTACCATAGAAACAATCAATGATCAAGAAACACAAATCATCCCAAAACCGTTTATCAACAAAATAGGTCAACTGTAGTCCTCCATATGTATGAATGCCAAAAAGAGGCATTCATAAACCTCCCCAAACCAACCATCCAACCCAGAATCACCCAAGAATCGTTTATAAACCAACAATTTCGAAGTTAAATATCCAATCATGTACATATATCTACATATACATTGAACAGTCATGTTCCATAAATCTCCCACTGCGAAGGATTTTATTTCTCTATCTTTTTGGGGCTTGCCATTTTTCCAAATATTGCCACCACCTATTTTTAGCGTCATTTTGTGTCTTCAATGAATCCAATTATTTCCCATTCATCACCAGTTCTTTACAACCAAGTTTTGTTGCTTAAATCCCGTGAAATCCCACTGAATCCCAACGAAATCCCATGCTCAATCCCATTACAAATCCAACCTTCACTGTCAATCAACATTTTGTTGTACACCATTTTTTTCCGATGCCATTCTGAAATTTGGATCCTGAAAAATCCCATTACAACTCCCAGTCTCAATCCCATTAGATTTCCATTAGATTCCCCCTTACATCCCATGATCAATGGATCAATCCCATTCCAAATCCCCATTCCAAATCCCCATGAAATCCCCATGAAATCCCCATGAAATCTGACATTCCCGAGCAAAAACCTCCGTCGGTTTCAGGCGGCCTGGCCCTCAGCGGCGCAGCTGGCGCTGCGCACCCAGCAGCTGCGCGACATCATGAAGCTCTCGGCCTTGGAGACTCAGGCGCCACCGCAACCGCCACGGCCTAACCAGGAGCTGCAACGGGTGGGGTGGGGTGGGGAAATGTTGGGTAAATGATGGAAAAATGGGCAAATTTGTCAGTGACATGGTAAATACTTATGATTAAATGACTGTGAAATGAGGCTTTTCAATGATTTAAGTGTCGAACGAAGATTTGACATGGTTGATATATGGCCAATATTTGGGTGATAAATGCCTACTAGTTACTAAGGTTTACTATATGGGCCTATATGGGATAATCACTTCTCCCGATAATATTAAACACCCCATTGAATGAATGGGATCGATTCATGAATTTTGGGCCTGGTTAAGGGGGTAATGCGTTAGGGGATGGGGTTAATTGTCACTTCCATGCACAAGAATACTCCAAACGTAATGTATCAAACGACATGATGAAATGCTAACCATGTTTCTTTAATCCATATCATGAATCGTTATTTTGGAAGGTTTATGAAAAGAAAGAAACAAGCTATAGTTTATCATGGATTTACCACATCATTAGGAGCTCTCAAATGCGCAGACATGCTTTTCGGGGGTACTTGAGTGACCAACAAATATGAGAGTGCCACGATAGTGAGCAGTATGATCCCTAACTTGTTGATAAACATGGTTAGTTGGTCCTCATTTCCTCCCGTTCCCCCATATGATATGAATGTATAATATATATATATATGTATATGGAAGTCGATCTAAAAGTCCATGTAGATAGAGATTGTTGATTGCAAAGGCCGCCAGTGTTGCAACATTGGACCCCGCGTTTTTTTTTTCTGAGTTCGCAAAAGTACATTTTTATTTGGCGAAAGTCTATTTTGATGAGGTGTTTTACCATATTTTTTTTTATAGGTGAAGGGAGAACCTTCTGAATTGTGAATGGCAGGGATACACTAGACCCACATACTACTTGCAATCAAGTGGAGCTGCGCCCCCAAGCACGATTCAGGTTGTGGATTTCTTGGTTGATTTGCAAAGGATTTTTTCGCGAAAGTTCCGCAAAAGCAATGACAAAAGAGAAGGTGCCCATGCCCCATAGCCCACGCAGCACCTTTGCAGCGTCACGGGAACCTGGAAACAATGAAAGTTTGTTGTTTCCTGATGGAATTATCCCAACATGGCCTTGTATTTTCCGTTGGCTGTCTCCCAGATCACTCACACAGTTGCCGTTCAAATGCAGTTTGAGCGTGTCTAAGTAGCAAAAAGATGGATAACCATAACTCCGCGAAAGAAAAACGTGGAGTTGCGAAAGATTCGCGAACGTATTTTTTTTATTCGCGAAGAATAGCCGTCTGCAGATGAAAGAATTTAGATCAACCACCATATGTATGTATCATATACGCGTAGTACATATGTAATATGTACCCTATGTAATAAATGTAATTTTATAATGTAATGTAATGTAATGGAACGCCATGCAATGTACCCTCTGGTAATTTAACATAGCTATTGAACATGGCCATTGAAATAGTGAGTTTTCCCATTAAACATGGTGGATCTTCCCATAGTTATGTAAACGTTTACCAGAGGGTAATGTATACATGTATAACATAACATAACTATACATACATAAAAATGGTGATTTCCCATAGTTATCCCATAGTAATCATGTATGTATACCTTTATAGATTACAACCACTGGTAGTTCCGAGCCAGTCCCTGCTTGGGATGTCCAATGGAAATTGGATCGATCAGCACGGCATGAAAATCGCTGGTAGTTCAGGCCTGACCTTGTGGCCAAGTCAGAGATATTGAAGATGGGATGCATTGAAAAAGACCTGAAAAAGTGAGATTGGAAAATTCAAATGATTCCCTAATATCATATTAATTATCCCCATATATCCCCATCATATCTCCAACGTTTCCCTTGTAATGTGGTAAAACATAAAATAAACAATCCCCCAGTCATCACCGTAAATAATAGGCGATATGTTTACCATTCCCAGTCATGGGTGGTAACCATGACATTGTTTTACCCACATTATTCCAATTATTAACCATTATATATTAACCATTATTCCAATTATTAACCATTGAGAAAGACATGCCATCTCATGGATAGCATCCGGACAGTGAGGACACATGCATGGCCAGGACACCTGTTCACCTGTACATGTCAGGACAGTTGTCATATGTGCTGCAAGGACCCTGCACAAC
>Ga0126342_10022341_pt1:2500-10455 | contig 10455 bp, 11 predicted proteins | sample Cyp1metagenome_FD_92528 | JGI IMG/M metagenome (GOLD analysis project Ga0126342, IMG submission 92528) | Coral microbial communities from Lord Howe Island, Old Settlement Bay, Australia - Cyphastrea 1 metagenome | ecosystem: Host-associated > Invertebrates > Cnidaria > Coral ...
TCATGTTCACCATGTTCATCCGGATCCAAAGTTGGGAGTTGAATCTTTCGATTCTACAAGGTGGTGCCCCCAAGATTGCGTTCAGTTGGTGAACATAACTCCAATGTCACTATGGTTTATGGTACGCAAATAACTATAGTTTTCATGGGGTTTATAAACCAACAAACATCACTGGGGGGGCCCACCTTGTATGAATGTTTGGGAACTTCCTGAACTCTCGGATTTCCCCCGTTGGATCCAACTTCAACAGTGATGTCCCAGCGTCGACTGAGGTGTAGCGACGCGCGCGGATGCGCGTCTGTCGCGAGCTTTCAGCCCTGGTGTGGACACCTCCAGGGGAACCGAGAAGTTTTACCCGCGGGAAGCGAGGGAAAATCTCAGAAGGGGGGGTTTTGCAGTAAAAGTTCTTCTAAAAAATCAATTCTGGGAGGGCTCGGAAGTTGACAAGATATCATATTGATACATCCACCAGGAAAAAAACACATAAAAAAAGACTAGCAATAAATCAAACTGACGGCAACCCGAACAGCTATAGCTGGGTTTTAGCCATCATAGTTGCAATCCCATTTCTATTGGGATCTGAATGGGTATCACTGGTTGGGGCCAATCACCAAATTGACGGATTTCAGCAATAGAAATGGGATAGAAATGGGTGCGTCACCTACTTTGACATGAAGAGAGAACCAGCAGAAATGAGGATATATCATATAGCTCTGACCAGTACAATGGGAATTTGACTGACACAAGTTTAGATTTTCTGGCAAGAAAAATGGTAGTTGAACCATCAAATATGAGGAGAACGTAATTCATTTACCTTGCCAAAATGTTTGTTAGTTCTCCGAAAATGGGGTATCGAAATTCCGCACCGCAGCCACTGTGGCTATTTTGAAGAATAAGAACAAAGAACAAGTTGGAGAAATCACTCAAAGCACGTTGTTGGTTGTGATTTGTCATAATCCCAAATATTCTCACAGGTGAAATGAATGTTTCACAAAGTTGAGAATACCAAAATAGTCCACTTACCAATGGATTTAAGGCAATTTGAGGTCTCCAACACATTGCCAGTCGCCACCAGAATCAGACTTCACTTTTTGTGAAGTAATCCCATCCCCCTAAAAATTTCAGCACCCTCAGTTATGGTCCCAAATCTGTTTAAGAATCCCCTACCATCCATCATGGTTTCTGGGGGCTCTTGGCCAACAACTTTGACTACCGGCATGGGTTCGGGGATGATCCCCTAACCAAGTCAGGACGGGACTTTTTTTCCGTTCACCATTTGGGATCCCGTGTGGTACCCGGCCTGGTAAACTAACATAACTATATGGAAAATCACCATGTTTAATGGGAACATCCACTATAAATTGCCATTTTCAATAGCTATGTTAGTTCACCAGAGGGTATGCCATGTGGTCAACCCATCCCCCAAGTCATCACCAGCTGAAGGCCTCTCCCGCTGCCCTGCAACGACGCCAGCACCGCGCCGCTCACCGCGGGGACCAGGGCGCCGTTCGCGGCGCGGCGGCCGCTGGGCGGAGCGTCAGCGCCTGGTGAGATGGCCGCCATGGCAAAGTGGAAGGAAAATCCATGGGGAAATCCATGGGAATCCTATAAAAAATGGAGGTCTTCATGGAAAAATCATTGAAAAAATGGGTGGATTGTGCAGGTCATGTTCGATTGCAGAATCAATGGAGGATTCTTGATTCTAGCAGCAAAATTGCAAAATCAGGAAAGATTGGAGGTACTTCCATGGCCATGTGGCCGCTCAAGACATGTCACACTTCAGGGCGGCCAGGGTCTTTGGCGGCCACCAAGCCATGGGATGCCGCCGACAAGAAATGCAACAACCCATGGCTTGGTGGTTTAACGGGGGGTTCTCCACGTCCTTGAAATCCCAAAATGTCAATGATGAACAACAAGAAAAGGGACTAGACCAATGATTATGTTACATAGGCGGCTTTTAACAGACCCTTTTTGAGAGGACATCACTCCTGTTGTCCCTCACTATGACCCAACTATCAGTGCGACAACCGGTTCGATTTTGCCCGGACTTGCCTAAATACAAGTGGCACAACGTGTCACTATAGATAGGATAGGATGGGATAGGATAGGATAACATAGGATACGATTTACGGATAGGATACGTGTTAAGGATAGGATACGGTTGAAAGCTTATATCAGGATAGGACATGGTGTAAGGACAAATACGGTTTGAGCCTAGGATAGGATAGGATTAGGACAGGATAGACTAGGACTGGACAAGGTAGGGTAGGTAGGATAGGTACTGTGCGCAGATAGATTGCAACACCACATCATCACACTCCGGTATATCGGAAAGCAATGGCCCTAGTTAGAAGTTTGAATTAGTTTCGCCCATCAAATTCTGATATGTCATGATGTTATGATATATTCTCTATATATATATATATCCACCATAAACTCACCACCACAAAGGCTGGCGGACCAATTTTTGATCCACGAAAATGCGAATTTTGCCTGGTTGAACCCCCACTTTTTTCTGGTGAAATCCCCCCAGATGCATCCAGCGCCTGCTCCGAACCAGACCTTCCGCAGCCGGTGGACCGGCTGCACCGGCTGCGATGCCGTCGATTTGAAGGGACCGGCTGCGGGACCGAAGGGACCCAAATTGGGCTCAGCATGGAGGGCCATGGCATCATTGGCGAGCCGGAGTTGAAGTCTTTTCTGGCTGAATGATGGCATCATCGTCATTTGTTGGCACCAGCAGTTTGGTTGTGAAAGCATGGAAAAGAATGGCGCCGGTTGTGAACTTGAGAGTCGAGTCTGACCGTCTGGCAGAAAAAGAATGGAAATCACCAAACATTACTAGGGATTTGGACCTTAGCACTGGGGTCCAGCAAAATGTGAGAAAATCATGTTAAGAACTGAAACCCTTCTGGTGAAACTGTGCATCGTGAATCATCTAGCCTTCCAAATCCCAAATATTCTTGATTTTCTGCCCAGTGAACAGTGTCAAACACCCCCAAATTACAATCTTCCGCAGTAGGCAAGACCTGAATCTTCCAGCTTCTCTTTTTCTTGGGGCCCCCAAAGCCAGCTGTTGGATGTCTCAAACTTTGCTCCTGCGAGTTGTTTGGTGGTTCAACTGGGCCTCCCATGAACAGCTTGAGCAACCGATGGACAGCGAGGTGTGGCCCCAAAACACACAGCTAAATACGCAGAAACCTGGCGCTATCCTGTTGTTGAATACAAAATATTACAAACCAATATTTCATAATATGGGTATGGATCAATACCTATTAATACCATTTTTAGGGGGATGAACATCCATTTACCAGCTATTTTGATGTTCACCAGGGGTACAAGGTTTTGACACACTGCCATATTTCTATGGTTGAGTCTGGGGTTCACTCCCTAGTAATCTTGGAAAGGCAAGATCCGCAGCGATATCCAGTTGGCTTCGGGTCATAAGCCCGTACAAAACGACATCCTGGCCTGCAGGTTTTTACGAGCATGGATCCCCGCCAAAATGAGCGCTTCCGTGATGTGTAATTCGTGAGGGGTTGGAGGTGCATCCCCTTAACATAGCTTCCATTGGTTAGTCCCTCATATCCCTGATATAATGATCGTCTCCTTCAGCCACCGAGATCGTAACCGATCATGATCTTGACCTCCAATTTTCCTAGCACCTACAAACAGGCTTGCAACCTGGCTTTCCATACTCATTGTTACTTGGATATCTTGGATTTGCTTCTTTATGGGCCACTTTTTTCGGCTCAGCAAAGCCAGTCGCCCATCTGGTTCTTCCAGTGCCCAGGACCATCCAATGGTAAAATCAAGACAAGTTTGGTCTGGTTCACTAGCCCTCCAACACAACGGGGTTGCAAGACGACTTTTTCTCTAAACCCAGGTGATTCTCAGGGTCTATGTTGGCTGGGGAATGGTATTTTCTCATTCTGGAGTCTAGCATAGTGTGTCTGAAAATGGGGGCTACCCGAAATGGCCAGTTTTTTAACAGGGAGTATGATGATGATGATGATGATGATGATGATGATGATGATGATGATGGTGATGGTGATGGTGATGGTGATGGTGATGATGATGATGATGATGATGTTGATGATGATGATGATGATGATGATGGTGATGATGATGATGATGATGATGATGATGATGATGATGACGATGTTGATGATGATGATGATGATGGTGATGATGATGATGATGATGATGTTGATGATGGTGATGATGGTGATGATGGTGATGATGATGATGATGATGATGATGATAAGCGATCCAATTTTGGGGTATTTCAATCAAACCCATGTTCAAACAGGTCGGGCAGGGCCCATCCCCCACTGAGCACTCAGACAGGCGCAGACAGCATCGAGGGACCCGAACCAGAGCTTTTGCGCCCCTGAAGCCCCCAGTGGTCATTGGTCACACCGGGTATGGGGATGACAATGTCAACCCTGGACTATAATAGGCCCCAGTATGAATTGAGGGGCATCACCCAACAAAAATGGTGATAAAAACAAATAATACTATGAAAATTAGTACGCTATCAGCAAACTGGGCGTTACTGATCTGGGGTTGACTTTACTCCTTTTTTAAGGCGATTGCTTGTTGGTGTCATGTATGCTGGTGCCATGCCGAAATTCTTGGCAAGATTTCCCTGTTGCTGGTGTTGTTAGTACCATCATTCTTTGTTTGCTTTGTCGTGGTTCATGATACCCCTAACTACCGATTCCCCGGTTTACACTGAAAAAGACTTGAACATACCGATTGTCTTCTTAATCTAGTCCTGTATACTAAGTATGTTCATGTCTTTTCAAGTCCTGCGGTATTCTTGGTATCTACAGTACCAAGTTGCAACTTGGAGGTCCTCCAGGTTTCCTAAGTCTCTTTGGACCCCTTCGAAATCATCCATTTTCGATTGGGATTTTCCATGAAAGCTGGGGTATCCCGTCCTTGATCGGCTCGGATCCCAACGAAGGGAAGTCTTCCTGGAGAGAACTGGTGGGCTCAAGGAAAGTTCAGCAAAAAAATGGGGGGGGTTACAAAAGTGCTGTTGTTTTTTTAAACGTTTAAACCAACAACAACTTGTTTCAAGATGTTTTAGTCACTCACTGACCATGATTGCAGCAGATATGGAGCCAGTTCGTACAGCCCTTATGTCAGCATCCAATATCGAGCATTTTTGTTGTTTCAACCTGTTTTTGATGGTCAAAACAACATGTAGGGTGAATGATTATATATATATATATACTATAATGAATTCAATATGTTTAAAGCCTACATCCTCAAACGTTTGTACTGTACCTGTTGGCGATTTTGGGTGATTGAAATCACCTCGAATTCTTGTGTTTTGGTGGTCCAATGCCCCATCAGGGTAGTTCTTGGTGAAGCCCAAAGCTGAGCTAAGTGCATTTCAAGGCAGTAAGGTGAAACCATTCAGAAGGCCCGCAGAAAAAACAATCATATCATATCCCCGCTTGTGGACGCAGTCCTTACATGATGCATTATTTTGTGTGGTCAAATGTCAATTGTCATGAGCTGTGGAGGGTTAAATCCACCACCATTTCAAGAAATATCCCATCGCATAATCGCATATCCCCCAAAATGAGGAATAACTTGGATAAATTGGGGTCCCCTAAGAAACCTCCAAATGATCCCATGAAAAATCCCAAACAAATCGTCGCGCCTGCTGCCTCCGCTCCAGAGGTACCGGCTCCGGCACCACCTTCCCCGGGGGCGGCTGCGCCCAAGGAGCTGGCCGAGGCCCTGCTTGAGCAGAGAGGCTGCTCCTGGTGGCAATGGAAGCACTACTTTTTGGTTGGTTCCTAGATAGGAAACCTTGGTTTATGGCTAGGGTTTACGGATGTTTACGGTAGATAAAAATCTATACTGTATATGGTTTTACTTAACTGTGTTCATAGACCAACATAAAAGTGGTAGACTGGTAGACATCAGTTTGTGTTCAAGTTTCAGCGTCAATCACTTTGAACCATGGCCATCCAGTATCCCTATACAAATATTCGAGCATGTCGAACTTTAAGATCTGGGCCGCCACAAAGTTCCAGCCATTCCAATCGGGGTACCGACAATGATGGATCAGTATGGATCAGTATGAATCATCACTGGGTTTATTCTCCCAACTGGTAACACATCCATTTGGGATACTTAGAACCCCTTTACCTGGTTGTTTTAGGCCATCCTTCCAGGGACTTCACCCACCCATTGCACATGAAACTCATATCATTTCCGAGGGCAAGTTAGATTGGTGAGATACTTGGACGTGCATCCCAATTACTATGTGGTTTGGAAGCTCCACTTATATTTTGGTATGTGTATATACATATTCTACATAGCTGCATATTATATATATATACACACATGCATAATACATACATACCAGTAGTACCGCACAAGGCGGTGGAAATTTCAAAAATAGGAAACCTATAGGAGAGGTTGGTTGTTGTGAATCACGGATGGCAGAGCGAAGCCACTGATGGATCGAAAGGTGCTTGATGTCTCCACTCTTTCACTCTCTTTTTCTCCCGCTCTCTGATTATCTACCTACCTACCGATCTATCTATCTATCTATCTCTCTCTCTCTCTCTTTCTCTCTCTCTCTCTCTCTCTCTCTCTTTCTCTCTCTCTCTCTATCCATCTATCTATCTATCCATCTATCCATCTATTCTCTTTATCTATCCATCTATTCTCTTTATCTATCTATCTATCTATCTATCTATCTACCTACCTACCTATCTATCTATCGACCTATCTACCTATCTACCTATCTACCTATCTACCTTTCTATCTTTCTATCTATCTATCTATCTATCTGTCTGTCTATCTATCTATCTATCTATCTATCTATCTATCTATCTATCTATATCTCTCTCTCTCTATCTGTCTGTCTGTCTGCCTGCCTGTCTGTCTGTCTATCTATCTATCTATCTATCTATCTAATCAATCTATCTAGCTGTCCATCCATCTTTCTATCCATCTTTCTATCTCTTTTTGTATCTATCTATTTTTTCTATCTATCTATCTATCGATCCATCTTTCTATCTCTTTTTGTATCTATCTATTATTCTATCTATCTATCTATCTATCGATCGATCGATCGATCCATCTATCGATCGATCGATCGATCCATCTATCTATCTATCTATCCATCACCTATCTATCTATCTATCTATCTTTCTTTCTTTCTTTCTATTCTATTCTATTCTATTCTATTCCTTTCTATTCTATTCTATTCTATTCTATTCTATCTATTCTATCTATTCTATCTATTGTATCTATTGTATCTATTGTATCTATTGTATCTATTGTATCTATTGTATCTATTGTATCTATTGTATCTATTGTATCTATTGTATCTATCTATCTTTCTATCTATCTATCTATCTATCTATCTTTTCCATCTATCGATCTACCGATCAATCTATCTATCTATTCACCTATCTAGATATCTATCTATCTAATCTATCTATCTCATCTATCTATCTAACTGTGTTTCTAGCAATCTACCCATCTACCTATCTGTCTATCTATCTATCTATCTATCTATCTCTCTGTCTGTCTATCTGTCTGTCTGTCTATCTATCTATCTACCTGTCTATCTGCCAGCTTGAAAACCAAGCTATTCTGGGAGACTTTCTCATTTTTCGAAGTTGACAACATCAAAAACGCAGCAATTGTGCGAGACTTCTTCATTTTTTGACTGAACAACATCTAAAACGAAGTAATTCTGCGAGACTTCTTCAATTTTTGAATTTGACAACATCAAAAACAAAGCAATTCTGCGAGACATCCTTCAAAAATCGAAGAAGTTGAGTGCAGCGCTGACGGCCTCGTACCAATGCGTTTTGCGATTTTTCCACTCCACCTGTCTAAAGTACTGCGCCTGCCACGAAAAATTGAGGACAGGTCATACGAAGTGCTGCACCTGTCACGCAAAGTCATCT
>Ga0126342_10022342_pt1 | contig 10455 bp, 15 predicted proteins | sample Cyp1metagenome_FD_92528 | JGI IMG/M metagenome (GOLD analysis project Ga0126342, IMG submission 92528) | Coral microbial communities from Lord Howe Island, Old Settlement Bay, Australia - Cyphastrea 1 metagenome | ecosystem: Host-associated > Invertebrates > Cnidaria > Coral ...
CATAATACAATATAATAAAAATACAATACAATATAATATAATATGATATACATAATATTATGATATATATATAATATTATATATATAATATAATATATACATATATCATATATACATATATCATATATCATATATTATATATTATATATTATATATTATATATTATATATTATATAATATATTATATATTATAATATAATATAATATAATATAATATAATATATATATACACTATATAATCACCATCAATCGTATATATGCATATATTATCATAACTCATATAGTGAGAGAGAGAGAGAGAGCCCGTTATAAGCCTCCACAATAAGCCGGACCTTGGTTAGCCTCTAGTGTAACTCAGCATGGATACCAGGGATCATCCCAGAACGAACCGACCATCTCTCAACGTGACAACATGTACACTGAATGTGCACTGTATGCAGAAACAAAGATGAATTATGCACAAGCTTTCCAAATCCAAATCATACGGAAGAAGTGAAGGAGTAGGAAGCAACGAACTGCAGCATTTATGTTAAACCATAAAACGATATCAAACGTGTGTGTGTGTGCCAAAATGCAAAGTGATTTAGCTATATCCAGTAGCTGAGCTGTACTAATTATTGGTCCTTTACATCCTTGGTGAAAAAAGAAGTTTCCCGCGAGAAATTCCTGGGTTTCCCCCAAAGTTTAGGGTCAAGGTCCTGAGTGCCTTCCCCAATAAGTCTGATCAATCAACGTTCGTCATATATTGGACTACATGATCAATTCATATCAATTCGAACATTTTGAACTACTATCTCTTGTTCCACACATCATGCCATTCAAGTTAAACCCCACCTATTACTCCTCCCACCTAAAAAAAATCGCCGCAAAAAAAAAAAAACCTCAGTCAGCAACTTTTTTCCATCCGTTTACCCTCCCGGAATCAATGATGGCGTGCTGGAAAATCCCAACCGTTCCTGGATGATTTCCTATTTTCACCTCCATTTAGTTCGGGGATATCCCAGCCATGTGTGATTACCAGAGGTTAATTCCATTATTAATAATTCATCACCATTAATCACCATTAATCCATATTGATCCCCATCAATCACCATTACTCACTATTAACCGTTCTTATCCATGCATAATAATTCACTAATCTGAAATAAAGCCACCGATCTTCCCTTTGGCCGGCCCCCTCCCCGCAAGCAAGAGAGAACCGGTTAATCTGAAATAAAGCCATTTGGGGATGATTCTCCATTAACATAAAGCATCATCAACCAGGCGTCTCGGTCGTTTCGGCTTCGGTCGTCTCTGGCTTCCCGCCGAGTAGCTGCTCTTCCAAGGTATTGTCCAATTTGGTCTTGGCGGCACGTGCTTTCTGCTTGGCGATCACCTCAAAAAACGCGTTACTACGCGAATGCTGTGACTTTCACCAGCAAGACATTGGCATGTGATGTATATATATATATATATTATATATTATATATTATTATATGTATATATTATATTATTATATGTATATATTATATTATTATATGTATATATTATTATATGTATATATTATATTATTTTTTGTTTTTATTATATTATATGTACTATTTATTTAACATATTATATTGGGATTTAACATGACTTAACCATGAACCATGGTGATTTTTCATGGGATTCAACACGACTTTAATCATGATTTAACCCAGCCACCCGGGATATGGATGGATATGGGGTGAACTGCGAGACCTTTGGGAACCAAGAGCCATTCTATTTCTCAGCGCTGGAAACATTCAGAAACCGCGAAAAAGAATAAAAAAGACATGTGACAAGTGCATTTAACTGCAGTCGTTGCAGTTTCTGTTTCTTGTTTTCTCATGGGACAAAACAGGCAGCGTGACACCAGACACCAAGTTGGCTCAGTCACATGTTTGCTACGCTTTTGCTCCTCCTCCTGCACCAATCTTGCTGGGGGCCATAGGGGTTCACTGACCTGGATAATTGTTTGGCCATTTTGGGATGATTCCGCTTAGTCACCATCATTATGAAGATCTTGGTAATTGCAGGTGATACTTTCTGATTTTGTTTGCGCAGCTGAGTCTTGGGACGTCTTGGTGGCCTATCCGTTGTGATGCCCAATCACAAAGCAACCCCATGACCATCTGTGAAGCCACACTTTTAATATTCTTGTAGAAGGTGCATCCCATAGCCTGCAACCACCATGATCCAGCACCACCCCCAACGTCCTGCTTTTCCTCCTTCGCGGCCGCCTTCTTCTTTTTGCCCACATCCACGCCGTATTTCTTCAGGTACCACTGCATGAACCTACGGAAGTAACGTTCAACATGGACCTGTCATTGACTTGTGAATGTGACCTATTCTGGATGAAGAACGATGAACATGTCCACAGTGTATACCAAAATGTGTAGGCTTTGCAAGGCCATCATATGCGCAGCGGCACCCATGCTGAGTTGATCCTAAGCTTCCAGCGGATGGGCATCAATCTGCACCACGGTGTTCTTCAGCAAAGTCTTGGTTCCTCAGCCCGCGGCTTAGCTGGAGGCTTTAGGGAAACTGGGTACAGGAATAAAAAATTGAGCTAGGGCAGCTGGAGGTCCTGTCCAATCCGCCAAAATGACCATATATGTGCATTTTGTACATATATATATATATATGTGTGTGTGTGTACATATCTATCTACACATATCTATCTATCTATCTATCTATCTACCTACCTACCTAGCTATCAATCCATCCATGCATCTAATCCTCATATATGAATTATATCATGAATCATTTTTTTTACATGTATACTATCTATATTACAACGAACATTATACTATCTATATATATATCCCAACATGGTTCCACGTAGATTAACCCAGCATGGTCTTGGGAGTCCCAGGGTCGCACCAACTCGTTGCTGGTGGCGTTGTACACAACCTCGGCAAGGCCCGCGGCGACTCGGAACTGGGTTTCACGGAAAAAAACACGAACTCGTAACGACTCGTAACTTCAAGATACTTCAAGTGATGTTCAATCTTTAATATCTTCAGGTTGGAACGTGATTGAGATGCTCGGGAAACTAAAGTAGCTGCAGCCTGAATATGAACACTCCTGGATACCTCAGTGGATGAAGTCCCCGAAGTCCCAAGTTTCCGCTCCCATCATGAAGCATCGACAAGACACATCCAAGATCCTAACCTTCTTGGTGACATTCTCCTCATTGGGAATTGGGAAGTGGATAAAAATCAGAGATGCTTGGACCGAATCTCAGCAGGACCCCAAACAAACTTTGAGAAGATGGATATGGGTCATTATGTTTAAAACAAACGTGTATAAATATATATATATATGTATATATATATATATGTGTATTTATTTATAATATATATATATATATATATAAGTGTGTATATATATAGGGATCAGATAGATTGATCCAAAAAAGGACGGCTTATGTTCTTCGACATTGCGATTTTTGAAGATCCGCTACTTCCAGGACCAACACCATTTGACCATTGGTTGAATAATCGCATTCATGACCATCATCACCATCACCATCACCACCATCACCACCATCACCACCATCACCACCATTACCACCACCATCATCATCACCCATAGGTCCATATGCCATAGGCCATATCCCATGTGATATCCCATGTCATATCCCATGTCATATCCCATGTCATATCCCATGTCATATCCCATGTCATATCCCATGTCATATCCCATGTCATATCCCATAATATCCCATCTTCATATCTCATCCATCATGCACCATCACCACCAAGCGCACCATTACCGCTCGGCAAGGGACCGAGCCCCAGGCGTAGTTGCCGGCGTCCAGTCGGAGGGCCCGGTACTTCATGTTGCCACCGCGGCAGCGCACGCTGCGGACGCGCTTGGCACCCAACTTGCAGGGAGTGGCGGGGCGACCCATTTCCTGAGGGCCGCTGATCTTGGGGACTTTTGGGGACTTTTGGGTCAGGCTGGGGCTGGAAAAATCGAAGTTTTTCGGGCCGCTGAGGTTTTTTGAGGAGATACCACTTAAAAGGCTGTGTCTCTTTTTTGTATTCAAATGTGGTATCACCATGTATCACCCCCAGTTTATGAACATGTCCGTGGGGAAATGAGGTTTTCAACTTTCAACCAGTGGTTTTTGTCGGTGTGAATCCCCCAGTTTTGCAGGCCAGCCACATACTTTCGCTTCTTGATGGAGGTCTTACTCCTTCCGCCGGTCTTGTAGTGCTTGTGTCGAGAATCGCGGCCGATTCCCATGGCTGCCAGCAGGGGACAACAACTTTGAACAGGGGGCAATCCTCGAAGCCAACACAAAACCAGGTTTTCCCATACATCCCACGCCGAGTCCTGCTATTGGTCTGTAGAAACCAGTGATGGCCCTGCAGCATAAAGCAATCTATGAACACATCACGAGTCCATGAGATCTCAAGTTTTTCTAAGTCAGCGTACGAATGAAACGATGGCTACAAACCAAAAGAGCTGATTTCGATGATTTTCCAATGCGGTTCTTGGTGGCTTCCAAGAATCGAAGTTTCAAGTGATGAATCCCCAAGCGCCAACTCTACAGCCAGCCAGACCTCTTGCATCACACAGTGGCCCTTGTTTTTGCCTTGCCAATCCACCCATCGTCTGCCATGCCCTCAGAACTTCAGCTCGTGAGGGTACATGTTGGCCGAGAGCGAGAATCGCGACTTGAGGTAGCTCTTCACATCGTTTCCCAGGCTCTTCACAATGGCATCGTCCAACTTCTTCTGCCCGTCCTTCTTCCTGGGTCATGTGCCCAGAAACAGAATGTAGAAACCATAGCGGGAACTTACCAACGCCATTTGAGAAGGCTACTTTCCAAAAGATCAGTTCAAATGGGATCCTCGTTTGGACATGTTTGGAATAATTGCAGGTGAACAAGAAATAAAACTACCATCGACATCCATCAACCCCAAATCAGCTCGCCAGTTTGCTTGTTGAATACTAGGTAGTGTTTGGTTTCATCCTTCATTGGGAAGGGCTGACAACAAACAGTCACAAGTCACCACCAGGATCATCACTCAAGGAGGAGTGGACGCTCAGCGTCCACTTGCCCAACATGGCTATCCCTGGAAAATCACATGGTTCATAGATTGTTTTCCCAGATATAAACCTCTATAATCATTTGTAGAGGAGATATATATATAATATAATGATGATACTAACAATAATGATAATAAGAACAACATCATGATTGTTTAATTACCATTAATATACTATTGTTTGTAGAGGATATATATATAATATAATGATATATCATATCATGGACTTCCCAGCCGGCTATGTTTTAATTACCTGCCACCATTTTTCCCGCGCCAGGCTTCTCTTGCGCCAGGACCTTCTTTGGCGCCTCCGTGGCGAAGAATTTCCTCGGTTTTTCGGTCGCGTCTTTTGTGTCCCCTTCAGATCAATAAACGTGCAAGAACTACCATCTGGTTACAGTAATTAACATAGTAATGAAAATGGCCCATTTATAGATGGTTTACCAATTATAAATGGTGATTTTCCATGGCTATGTTAATTAACCAGAGGGTAAATGATTAATGTAGAGAACTTGTTAATTCTTAGGGGAACTTGTTAGGAGAAAAGTGTTTTGTTTATGGTTATCTTCTCATGAACATGTAATGTCTTGGGAACTTCTAAGAAACCCATGTTCGGCCATTCTGCAGCCACTGTCACGACTATGACCTCGGGGTCCACCAGCTGATTACAAGCGCTTAGCGATCAATAAACTGCCCAACGCCAGCGAAACCAAAGTGGTTCTATCCCACCATCCCCAACCATCATCCACCATTATCCCCAACCCTCAGCATTCTCCCCTCCCAATCATCCCCAAAACAGGTGCATCTTTGGTTTGACTCTCATATTCTGACAGATCGAACTGGCCATATTTGTACTTTGCTTCATAATATGTCATAATCAATCAGAATCATCCAGGTCCTGACTTCTTTGTTGGATCATGCACCTAACTCCTCCAAACAAAAACTCCCTTGGCCTTTTGAGACCCGTCAAGTTGCTCCTGGCTCTTGGCGCTCTTGGTCTTCTCCCTGCCGAAGTAGGCGTCCGTAATGGACTTGCAGTCCTAAGAAGCAGAGCTGAGGGAGTCCACTGATTCTCCAAGTTTGGGGCTGATGGTAAATCATCTACAAAACAAATGAAAGGACAAAACAATATATATATATAATGTAAGACAGTATCTTGCATAATAGTAAATTGAAGATCACCATGATGCAAGCATTCACGAGTATTTTATCAACACCTATGTGAACGTCATGGCAATCATCAAAATTATTTTCGTATCGTTGGGCGATACCAGGACTGCGGTGGGAATTGTAGGTTTTGCGACGTCCCATTTGCAACTGGTCAGAGGCCAACATAGGCCATAGTTTGCAAATAACTTTGCTAATTACGTGCAGAAAAAAGGCTTTTGACTTATGGATCCTGACCCCCAGAAAGACTTCACATATCACCATGGATTGAAGATGAGTGCAGCGCAGAATCAGTTGGCCGAAGAAAATGACAGTAAATTTTAAAACCGACCCTCCCAAAAAAGATGCTTTGATACACCTATAATCATCGTTTTTGTATACATACATATATTCCCATTATGGGTATGTCTATATATATACATATATACATATATACATATATACATATACATATACATATACATATATATATATATATACATATATATATATATATATACTTATGTTGACTATGGTATTTCTGCACCCAGACAGGTCCTCACCCTGTCCACTTAAAATTCCCAGCTTCAGCGCCACTGACGTCCACCTTGGTGCTGGTGGCGATGCAGTAGCGCTGGTTCACGCGCTTCAGAGGCACGCCGTTCAGGGCGAAAGGTCCTGGGGATCAAAGCTGGCTACAACAGGTTGGGCGTATCGGCAGGGATATTTTTTCTATTAATGGGTTTTTTTTAGGGATGATAACTAACCATACTAACCAACTATTTATTAGCATTGTTGCTGTTATTGTTATTAGTGGTACTATTATTATTACTAGTGTTATTATTATTATTATATATATATATATTTATATGTGTGCAATTTGGGTTTGTGTGAAACAGATTTACCTTCATTTGATGGCCATTGCAAAAGGCAAATGAGGTGTTTAAACTATGGGATTTGGGGGCGTATCCTATTTTCTGACAAAGGCAAGTGAAGATACGTACTGTCATAAATGATATCCAAAAATTGGGAATTTACCCAGAAACATGGCGGTATAAACTACCAACCGCTTTGTGATCCATAGTGGGGATACAATGGTATACAATGAACCCAATAACAAACCCCCGTTCGGGGTCCAGTCTTTACTCCAAATCTGGGCTCCCAAGCAGTCAACATCCTCTGACACAAACGTGGTTCAGTGGTTTTTCAGACCCCATGGCAGCTGGTTTTTTTCGCATTCAAATCGGGTGGTGTTCATCTCTGTTTCACTTCCATGGCTCCAATCCTCCACAGCCATGGCTCCTTCAGAGCCGAACGCGAACGAGAAGAGTTTCTGAAACGTGGCATGATCGCCGATCATCGGAATACAGTGCAATGATTCAACTAGTACATCTATCACCCAATACGCTTTGAGGATCTTTGAGGTGCATTGCCCGCAACTAGTTGCAACTAGTTTGGAGATCTGTACAAAACCCTCTTAAGCAGGTCTCTGTCGTGAAACTATTTCAAGCATCGGTCAGAAGATCAGCCAAGATCCGTCAGCCTCAGACAGAGACCACTGGCTCCACTGGGTCCACTGGGTCCCGCGTCTGAGACGCTGATTGCCGCTGAGATTTTCCCGGCTCGGTGACGAGGAAGGCCTATCGGCCTATCCAAATGCAGCCGGCAGTGCTCACACCGAAGCTGGCTCCTTGGTTGGGATTCGAGGGAAAGCGCTGAAGCGCCGTGGATTGATGACTTGCATCGTTGCACCTGAAGCTCCATAAAGTACCCGAGCTGGACTGCGGCCCCGCGTCGAAATCCTGGCCCCAGGTCCTTCAGTTCCATCCACGGATGCATGGTGAAGCTGAGCCAACACCTTTGACTTCTCTTGAAGCTGAATCTTATGACTTTCCTGGCAAGACATGGGTCATTAAATGTCCCCATTGAAAAGTTCACCCAACCATTAGGTATATGGTCTATAGTGGCTACTATAAGGTGATGTCCAATATTCCCAAAATGGGACAGTTACCAACCCCTGCAAGATGACACTAAACTACACATTAAAAAAAAGCTGGTCATTTGTTGGGGAATAAACGCGATCACACTTCATCAGCGCTTGGTGGTTGAGCCGAAAATATCCCTGTCACTGGGCCACCTTGAACGCTGGGAAATCAGGAGTGTTTAAAGTAATCCGCAATGGTTGTTAATTACAGGCTGTCACTTCCTCATTTTTTGGGTAGATAAACTGATCCATTTTGGGCTGATGCATATCTCCGATTTTTGGTTGGCCAGTATAAGCATTCTTGTTGGCAACCAACATTGGAAACCCAACAAATCTATACAAATCCGGCAAAATCCAGCAAAATCTGTGTAATTAATCAGAACCAAGCTTCAAGCTCCTCCAACTGCCGCTGCAACTGCCATGCTTCATGATGCAGGGAGATGTCTTGCAGACCCTTGAGAGGGGGTGGTTCAGAACAACCTCCCTCCATCTGTGTAGTCTTCGGCATGCCATCTGCGAACTTCGGGTAGGGAATCTGCAAGGGATTGGGAGCCGAAACGGAACTACCTGGCGTCCGGGACATTCCTGCCAAACCGCAACTTTGGGCAAAGTGCCTGCAGGATCCAAATGCCGTTGGGATTGTCACATCGGACTAGCAGCTAGGCTTTTCCCACAAAATCAGATGGGTCACCTCCAACGGAAAATTCACATCGAAGGTCTAAAAAAAATGTGGCCCCTAGCTTTTCCATAGTCCATGGCTTTGTTTGAACAGGTCACCCTTCAAGTTTCTGTGGGGGCTCCCTCCACATGCCAGGTCATCTAGGTCATCCAGGTCTACGCCGTCCTGTGACCAGCAACATGCCGCTCTCCAACCTCAGAGGACGATGCTAATCCCATTGGAATAACGCTGTGGATCTATTTTTCCAATGGTCCTGTAGATGTACACCTCCTGTCACTGCTGGGCCATTGAATTTACATAGAAAAAATAGCCGTATATGAGTCTCCCAGGTGGGAGTTTAGAGTTTATAGCGTGGAGCCACTCAAAATTGGGTTTGGAATGTGATTTTCCTATTGAATGTGGCCATTTTAGGGTTCAATGATATTTCACACAAATGCACTTATTCATAAATTGAAATGGTAACCTGGTAACCTTTTTTTTACGACTGAAATCTGCACGAAACCTGAAGAATGATGTTGCGACATGATTTTCAGCGTATCATGTTTGGGGTTCCATTAATATGTGAGATTTCCTGTGGAAACGACCCACAATTGTTCGAGAAATGGTTCAGAAGACTAAACTGGTTTGTGCTTGCCAGCCATCTCAAGAGTATCAGAGTCAAGTGGGATTCTCATGGTATTTCTAGGAATGGAAAATAACATCAACCACAAACCAGACTACCAGGACAGGAAACCACAAAATCTGAGCACCAGCCCGCAGATAATCGTGGGATCCCTGTTTTCTGCTGCTCAAATATTCATTTGGATCCATCCCACAGGGGTTCTTGTGAGGAAAATCCATGGATTTTCACATTGATCAACCCCTTCTTTTTGGATAAAAACCATGTCCACTATTGGTTTTCACATGTTCCCAGTGGAAAAAAACCAGCACTTGGAGGCAAATCCACCAAATTACCTTGGGGGGAAAGAACATTCCATGATACTGTGGATGGGCCAGTGAAATCCTGCGCCAGTTGATGGTGAAATCCCGTTATTTATAGTGTTTCAACCATCCAAGATGGTGATTTCTGAAGCATCCACACAGAAAGTAGTCCCAAAGATTCCCACCCAGCATTTTCGGAAGACCACGAGACTGCTTCAAGAAGACCACGCGTTTGCCCCGGAACTTGCTGGCCAGCAAGATGAGTACTTGACCTTTGGATTGCTTGAAATCATGGCTGCAAGTTGATATTGAATGTGATGTAGATTTACAGGTAGATGGGTAGATGGGTAGATGGGTAGATGGATAGACAGATAGATAGATAGATTAGATTAGATTAGATTAGATTTAGATTTAGATTTAGATTTAGATTTAGATTAGATTAGATTAGAATTTAGATTAGATTAGATTAGAATAGATAGAGAGATAGGGAGATAGAGAGATAGAGAGATAGAGAGATAGATAGATAGGGAGATAGAGGTGAGAGGTAGATAGAGAGGTAGATAGAGAGGTAGATAGAGAGGTAGATAGAGAGGTAGATAGAGAGGTAGATAGAGAGGTAGATAGAGAGGTAGATAGAGAGGTAGATAGAGAGGTAGATAGAG
>Ga0126342_10022343_pt1 | contig 10455 bp, 7 predicted proteins | sample Cyp1metagenome_FD_92528 | JGI IMG/M metagenome (GOLD analysis project Ga0126342, IMG submission 92528) | Coral microbial communities from Lord Howe Island, Old Settlement Bay, Australia - Cyphastrea 1 metagenome | ecosystem: Host-associated > Invertebrates > Cnidaria > Coral ...
ACCTCACTATGGGCTTTCCAGCTCCGTTGCCCAGCTATGCCTCCAAAGTCGGTGGGATGTTTGTTTAGGAAATGCCCTCCGTTCAATACCCCCCGTTATCCCCCCGTTCAATACCTCCCGTTCGATACCCCCGTTCAATACCCTATTGAACAGAAGGCTGCCGCATATCCACCGTGGACCGGGGGTTTTGACTCACAGCCACTTTATGATTCTTGATTTACTGGCATTGTTTACCATGTTTCGATCCTGAGAGTGTCTCGAAAGATACAATGTCTTTCCAGGATGTAAGATATTTGCACCGTTCCATATGTGCCAACTCCAACATGTATATTTACACATATATATATATAGATACCTAAAATATATACATACATATGTGGGGCTTGATTTAAGCTTGAGCCCAAGATGAGTTTCTCTCGGTATGCTTGACCCTTTAATTGAAGTTTCACCAGCAATTTTGCATGTATATTGTTCTATGTCATCGTGCTTTTCATCCCCAATTGAAGCATCCATTTTCAGCCTGAGAATCCCACGGCTAGAGTTATACTATCTCTCAAAGCTCCAGGTTGTCCTATGCCATCATTTACCCTCTGGTAAATTAACATAGCTATGGAAAATCACCATTTTTAATAGGTATTTCAACTAGAAATGGCAATTTCCAATAGCTATGTTCAATTACCAGAGGGTAAATATCATGTACTTAGATGCGCCATGGGATTAGCGATGAAATAATCCATGGCTACTAACTAGTTTTCACTAACTCCATGGCCCATCTAAGCAGTTTCAGCCATTTGCCTCACTAGAGACACGTAAAACTAACTCCATATCCCCAGGAATCCTAACCAGGAATCGGCAAAATCCCATGGCCCATCTGGCTGTAAGAACCAAGAAAGACGATGGCTGTGTTGCCCTGGCTGTGGATCCCGCCAAGCAGCGACAACCAGAGGCACTTAAAATCCTGATGATTAGCAACATATTAAGTGACATCCAGGTACAATGTGAGGCCCCCCAGTGATGTTAGTTGGTTTATAAGCCCCAGTAACTATAGTTATTTGCGTACCATAAACCATAGTGACATTGGAGTTATGTGAACCAAGTGAACGCTATCGACTGGGGGCCTCACATTGTAAGATAAGTGACATAAGTAAGATCATCCTTAGAAAATTAGTGACACGGGCTAATAGCATCCCCAAACTCAATCGGTGGACTCATCCCCTGCTTAAAATAGTTTGACTAAAAATGTGGTACCCCATTATATCCACTGCTTAAGCATCACTATCACTATTCCTATCATCCCTCTGAACATGATCGTAAAGCTGGGTAAAGTCAATTCTCAGTCATACCCAAATATCATATAATATGGGTATATATGTGTGTTTATATATTATACTTATCCCGTTATGTCCCCATCAAGATTGCTGGTTTTAGTCCCCATCAATCCTTCCATTGTGTTCTCCTTATTAGTTGGGTACATATCCCCGTCGTATCCCAGTCAAATCACCATATTCATGCTATACGTGGAAGCAGTTCTGCCGAGAAGTGGATCTAAAAACCATACTTATGGGGTGTATATCCCAACTGAAAAAGGGGCATACCTTGCCAATCTCTACCATATACATATACTCATAAAATCATCACCCCTTGCTGGCAATATCAATCAAATATCAGTCAATTTCGATCAAACACACGTAAATCACCTATAAATCACCATATGACCACATAAATCTCTATCCTCAACACTCATATTTCACCATGTTCAATCACCATGTTCAATCACCGTATATGTCGATGTTTCTTCCCATACATATAAATCACCCATAAATCACCATATAAATCACATAAATCACAATATAAATCACCTGTTACATCCCCTATAATTCACCCATAAATCACATAAAAAACTCACCTAATAAATCACCTATATCCCCATATATACAGATCATCCCATGTTTTTTTTTAATCCATCCCTTGGTGCCCCGGGCAGGAGCACGGTGGTGGCCATGCAGGACCTGGGCTCCGGTGGCAGCGATCACCACGCCGTGGCCACGGTCTTCGAGATCGACACCGCAGGACAGCGCGGCAAAGAGTTAGTGATGTTTAAAGATGTGTTAATATGTATGTACATATATAATCATATATATGTGTGTGTGTGTATATTATATATATATGTATATACGTATAATTCATAAATATATATATATATATATTAATATGTATATATGTGTGTATTATATAAATATAATACATATGTATATATTTATGTATTTATTGGTATTACACACTGTATGTATATGTATATATGTTAATCTATGGATGCAATGTTGACACTGGATTTGAGTACCTGGAAGTAAGTAAGAACAATAGATTTGGCTGAATCTTGGTGATGGATAGTTTACACGGGTAGAAACCAGACCAACAAGACGAAGATATACTCTAATAATTCCATACCTGTCAGGTTGGTGTCAAACATGACGATGACGATGATGACGATGATGATGATGATGATGATGATAATCCAACACGACAAGATGTGTTTCTTCTCTAGGCGGACTGAACCCCCAAAAAACAATGCCCACAGGACAGAACGATTGGACCGAACTGGAACAGGTGGGGGCATCCGTGGGTCGGTTTACCCATCTATAGTGATCCCCAAAAGATAGATATGTAAAGGAGGGATACGGAGGGCTATGTTCTAAGGGAATTACCTTGTTTTTTCCGTTTAGGGAAGTTTTTTTGGATTTCTTGTTCCCAGCTTCTCTTCTTTTCTGCTTTTCCCTGACTCTTTGCCTCTTTGCTTCTCTGCTTCTCCGGTTTTCTTCTTTTCTCTGCTTTTCTTTGCTTTCTCTGCTTTCCTTGTTTTTTTCTGTTTTCTCTGCTTTTCTCTGCTTGCCTGCTTTTCTGTGTTTTTGTGTTTTTCTGCTTTTGTGTTTCTTTGCCTCTCTGCTTCTCCGCTTTTCTGCGTTTCCCTTCTTTTCTGCTTCTTGATTCTCTGCTTCCAGCCTTTTCCCTGCTTTGCGCGGCGCGCGTTTCGTTTTTTTCCCATCAACAACAATCTAAGAAACATTATATAATTATAATATATAAATAAACCCTAAACCAGCCCTAAATAAACTCTAAACCAACCCCAAGTAGATCTTAAAGCAACCCTCAATAAACCTAAATAACCTTAAACCAACCATTAAAAATTCTAAACCACATAAAAAACCAACCCCCCAATAAAGACCTAAACCAACCCGATGACCCCCAGTTGCAAACTACCATGTTACATGAACAGTTTGAGCTCCAAAATGCTGCAAATACCATGGAAAATGAAAGCTTCGAACTGAAAATTGTTGCAAATACCGTTGAAATGGCAGCTTCCAGCTCCAAAATGTTGCAAATAGGATGGAAAATGGACAGACCTGGAAATCAAAAAAAACAATCTATATAAACGAAAAAAAAATCAAGACAATGCCGGACCCAAAAGTAAATCCCTACACCGTTCTATCTGTTTTGGGGATGACTATATGACAGTTTAAATTGATTGAATTGAGAAGAAGATGATGCAGTAACCACATATTAACCATCACATTTTGGGGAGGACCCTATAAATGACAAACCGACAAATCCACATGACTGCATCAAAATTGGATACATAACGTACCCAAAAGTGGTGTAATGCCAACATTACTACTTAACACGACTAGAACATACTGCAAATCTAAAATGTGTTGTCCCCTTCGTCTTAAATTTGATCCACATACCAGTTGTAGATTAGTGAATGGGTTTGATATATGCCGTTGGCTCACATTAGTCCTTTGGGGGGTATCTATCGTTGCATCCCCGTGTCTGTCGATGAGTTGTCTATTCTTGGTGGCGACTTGTCCACTTGATGTTGTATTAATGACATATAAAATGGTGTATTAAATCATCATGTGAATCATGTCCCATGAAAAATATTTTTGGTGTCTTAAATCTAAAATGTTCACTTTATGTTGTATTAAAATGCACATGTTCATTTTGGTGTACCCTCTGGTAAACTAACATAGCTATTGAAAATGGCCCATAGTTATAGTTGATTTACCCATTAAAAATGGTGATTTTCCAGTTCGCTGTGTTAAACTACCTGAGGGTATATAACTTAGCAATGTGACATTGCAGGCTGAGGCCGGGACCATTGGATCTCCATGATGTTGGGAATAGCTTGGCCCCGGCCACTGGTTGAACAGTTCATGTTTCTTTTCAATGTACCTGCGGTTAAAACCCCAAAAATCATTGAGTTAACATCATGTCGTCACCAAAGAAACGTAAATTAATATAGAGGTTTCCTAGAATATCTAGAATGGGGGTACCTAAAAATCATCCATTTGAATAGGATGTTCCATTGGAAACACTCCATTTTGGGGTACTGGTACCACCATTTTGGAAACCCCCCAAATCATCCGGTTCACCACCCAGCAACAGCAGCTGCGCAGAATTCTCAACTGAGCGCTTCCATCATCGGAGAGTCGGAGACCTAGTGGTGAAACAGAAACAGCCCAGTTTTGTTTGAAGATCTTCTTAGATGGGCCATGGGATTAGCGATTTATGGTTAGTAACTGGGGATATAACCCTCTTTATCCCAAATATAATCCATTTACAAACTAGTTAACTAACTCCATGGCCCATCTAAGTTGAGAGAAGCCACCAAAATCCCATAGTCTACGATTATAGATGATTATATAGTCGAGGATTAGTCTATGTTTGTAATCATGTTCCCGAATTACTCAAATTCATTCAAATTCGATTTTGGAGTGAACCCCACCATTTCAAAACTCAGATGGGTGTTGGTACCAGCGTCAAAAAACACCCAAAATTGAAGATGTTGGCACATGTTTGTTGATCTGTTTGACATGACATGCAAACTTCAGAAACTTGTTCATCTACGTTTGTTTGATGCCATTTCACCTTTCTTGATGGTATTTGGTTTGTTTCTGATGATGTACCCTTTCGTTATTTACATTGCCATGGAAAATCACCATGTTTAATAGGTCAATCATCACAAGACATCCAGATTTTTTTCAGACATCCAGAAATGATACATGCTATACATGTGAAATTGTCCATTGCCATGTTAAACAACCAAGTAGGGATATATAAGGCATGATTCGTTGGACATCACTTCTTCAACGGCTCCCAGTTGAAAATTTAGCGTTGAGGCTACACGCGGACTTCCCCAAGGATGACTGGGGCGGTTTCTGGTTCCTTGGCCCAACCGTTTTACAGTCGCAAAATTCGGATATCTCTTAGTTGGCATTTAACAAACATTTAACGCAGCATAACACAGAAAAATGGATAAACAGGGCATTTCTAACAGGTACCCTCCTGTAAATGTTTACATAGATATTGACTGGAGTTTACCCACCATGAAAGAAACAATCATCTTCCGAATGGGATTTCCCCATGGGTTTTCCAAGTTTTTCGACATCGAACTGTTGGTGAATCCCCCAGGGTAAGTTATAGAAGCAAAAATGGATCAAAAATGGGCCATCTATACCATAGTTATGTCAAATTACCAGAGGGTAATTGCGATTTTTTTGGGAGATTTTATCGCCTGAAATGCCGGTAAATTTATCTGCACCTTGAAATCTCCTGAAGTTTTTTAGGTGGACGTTGGACCGCCATGAGTTGAGGCACCAAGTGGGAATTGGCCCGTTTTTTTTTAAATACATGTGTTTTAGTGAATATACACATACCCATAGGATCCATGTATGCCATATATGGTAACATTGATCCCATCAATATACCCCCTTTATGTTAGCATATATACCATACATGGATCCTATGGGATATGGCTATGGATAAATACCTATGCAAATACCATTTTTAATGGGATGAACATCCATGAATCCCAGCTATTTTGATGTGAACAGAAGGGGTACAAGGTTTTGACACACTGCCACATATGGTGATCGATCTAAAGGTCCTTGTAAGGAGTTTTAAGTGCGAAGAATGGCCATTCCCGGATAAAGGAATTTTGATCAGAACCCATATATACACAGAGGGTTCTCAATGTACTTGGGTGCAGTGCCAGTCTGTAAGTGGGTTACAATACTGTGTTTGCAGCTGTTATTTCCCAACTTCTGGTGGGCTTGCAACCTTGGTTAAACCCATTTACAACTCCAACTGCACCCCAAGCGCTAACTTTGAACCGTACATGTGATTTTCATGTGCTGCACCATATGTTTGTCCGTTTGTTTGTGATTGGCAAGAGCTCGTTTGACGACCTGAAATCGAGGCGGAGGAGGACGCCACAAAGGTAAGAGCAAAGGAAGGTGGAGCAAAAGGGAAGCATGGTGATCTTCACTCGGTGGCCCAGACACCTTATGGGAGAGATATTTGTTTCGCTTTCAATTCTTACCGTTGCACACGTTTTTGCCGCGTGAAAGGGTGCCGTAGAGATCATGCTGCGGAGGACGGTCACTTTTGGATTGGTGCCTCTCCCGGCCATGCCGGAGTGCTGGGAAGGTGCTTCTGAAGCTTAAAAGTGACAAAGGAAAAGATTGCTACCCTCTGGTAAACTAACATAATTATGGAAAATCACCATGTTTTATTGGTAAGTTAGTTACCAGAGTGCTATTCTCCTGTAATTCAACGCGGCTGGATTGTCATCTTTTGCAGGGAAAATCATCTATACACGATTGCTTGCATTTGGATCATTTGGGGCATGTCCATATTTTTGCTCCACAGCAACAAACCTGCGGATGGAGTAGTATGAAAGACCCAGCAAAAAGCCCCATTTTGTGTCCACATCAGATGGTTTCCGCAGACTCTGGATCCATGTTTCAAAAAAACATGGTTTTTTTTTCCGGACCTAATAATGATCCTAAAATGGATCCTAAAATGACTAAAAACAGAAGATTTGAATTTTAGCCTTGGGGTTGCCACATGATGTGGGGAGGGTAGGAAACCGATTTTGTATTCCCACGATCCCAGCTCCAAGGTGTGGTTTGGAGGAAATCGAAGCCAGCTACAATCCGGTAGGCATCGCTTGGCGAAGCTCCTGTGGTTTATGACTGGTTGGTGCTTTGGAACATTTGGATTGTTTTTTTCCATATATATTGGGAATTTCATGATCCCAACTGACGAATTCCATGATTTTTCAGAGGGGTAGGTCAACCACCAACCAGATGATGTGTGATGATTTTTGAAGGGTTTTTTGTCACTAAACTACCACTAAAGATCGCTAAAGGATGCTGTAAAGGAGATATGGGTATGAGTCAAAACCTTGGTACCCTAGTGAACCCCAAATAACTGGTAAATGGATGTTCATCCCCCCAAATATAGCAAGATTGGTTTTGAGACATCCCCATATATTTTTGGGGTGATTTTGGGAGATATGTTGGGTCAAAGTCCCCTTCCGTAGGTGAATCACCGAACAGTTCGATGGCCGTTTTTCTTGTCATTCCGTCAGTGAGCCGGGGTGGTGTCCGGATGGGACAAGCCTAAACTCCGATGATGTTTTATAACTGTTTGATCCTTTGTTCATGTTGCTTTAATTTGGGGTATACGGCATTTTGGGACAAACCAAATTATATATATATATATAATTATATATATACCTTAATTTATTAATTTATTCATGTATTTATTTTGCATAGTACACAGTAGATAGATCGGTGTTTGAACGGATAGATGGATGAGATGGCATGTGCGAACAGAGTGATGGTCCATGATATGCTGAACCTATTGAGGATTGAGGATTTTCCTATCTGGAGATGGTCGAGCAAGTTTGCATGCTCCAATCCTAGATTTCCATCTACCTACATACTGTATAATCACATATAGACACTTGAGAAAAAGTAACATTAAACAACATCACAGTGGTTTGTTTTACAGATTCTTATTTTTTGGTGTGAAGTACATGTTTGATAGGTATAAATCATAAGTTGATTGATTTCAACCCATGAACTAGTTAACTAGTTCATGTTATATCTTTATATATCTTCCTAATCAACAAACGTTAACGTTAAGCTTCCTGTTTCAGGCCAACATGGCTGGGTCGTGGACTGGGTGAAGGTGGGGCCAGCCACCCTTCCAGACCCTTCCGGGTGCTGGGAATGGTCGACCAGAAATTATAGCAGTCATGGGGTATGAGTCAAAACCCATAGGATCCATGGTGCTGCCATATATGATAACATTTACTAACATTTACCATCAATATACCCCAGTCATGTTAGCATATATACCAGCACCATGGATCCGTCATGGGAAATTAAGTAGCCCAATACTTAGATGGTTAAGACATGATTAATACATGAGTAATACTAAACATAGACATTCCAATCGGTGGTCCGGGGCTTAAATGGCTTCCCCCAATTTTCGTCCAGATCGTCATGGATAACCATGACTTCGTATTGAAACCGATGGTGTGGGGATCCCCATTTTAAGAAACCTCCCTATATAAGCTTGTTAAGACGTTATTTGTACAATCTTGTGCAGGGTATCTAGGATTGACATGGATTGACAGGATTGTGGCCACACACAAACTGGTTTTGAACAGTTTGGAGATGTTTGGAGCTTAAATGAGTTTATCACACTCCAATTGCAGTTTTACAGGGAATCAACAAACCATCAGATAGTCATCCGATAGCATCCTTGAAACGAGATCATCCCCGAGCATTGAAACTGGCCAAAACTGGCCAACTGTGCACGTTTGAGATGACTTTATAAACTCATCCGAGAAACCCTTTCTTATCTAAGCCTTTACTTAGCAGCCAGTCGCGCACCAGATTGTATCACCTGGGTATAGGGTTTTGAGAAACATCAAAACCCAGAAGTGTCATGTTTCCTCTTCGCTCACGAAGAGCTCAACATGTCAGTGAAACGTTTTACCTTTAATGTTGCGCTAATACCAGCACGTCAACCGCCTCAAGTTTGCCATGTTTTTGCTGTAAGAATCTAAGTATTTCTTTTAATGGAAGAATTGCCAAAAAGAAACAGAACACGAACTAGTTTTTTCATGTTTTTTCAACAGTTTGATCTAGCTTCGTCAACGATTGTTGCGTCCCTCATGACTCTAATTGAATTGAAAATTCTACCGCCCTTCAGCCACTCCGATTCCCAGTAACGTTACGCCGGGCCTTGGCGGAGAGGTTCCAACCACGGATTGGTGCTGCCGTCATTGTCAGCGACAGAAAGATTGCAAAGCCTTCAGATTTGAAGGCGAGAAACTCCGAGAAACATGGGGAAACCATGTGTGTTTTTGAATCTGTTGAAAAACAGGTTAAGTCAGGGTTAGGCACCTTCCTGAGAAACAAAAACTTCCTTGCACTGAAAGCAATCAACCTCCAATGGGCTTTACGTTTGTTGAGTTTGGGACATTGGCTTCCGCTTTTTCGGAGGCATTTCTGGAAGCAATCACACGAGGCGGCGCTTTGCGGTGGCAAATTTCACAATTGATTTATGATCATCTGGTTGGTGGTTTGGAACATTTTGGAATATTTTGTTTTTCCAGAATATATGGGATAATCCTTCCCATTGACTAATATGTTTCAGAGGGGTTGAAGCCACCAACCAGTCATGATTTCTCCTCCAGTAAGCTGAGATAGAAATGAACAATCCATCATTTGTAGATCATTTCCTAGGGGTTCCCACGAATTTGACATATCTATTATCTATGTTAGTTGTTACCTCAGGTATCGAATGATAAATTCAAGCACTATTACATCAAAGCCATAGCTATCACGTTGTATAGTCAAACACGGACAGTCAAGACATCATTGGAAACAAAACGCAGCCGCTTTCTCAGCAATAAATCTTGAAGAAGCGCACAGAATTTAAAAATAAGGGCCGAAAAAGGGACTTGGGGCTTCCAAAGATCAAGGGAGAAAAGACTAGAACTCAACACAGAATAGTAGAAGAGACAAGTTAAGCATGTGTACGTATGGACAATACATTTCACTACTATATATTTCCTGCTTGAGTCAGTTTGGTTAGTGCCCCTTTCATTTCATGCATTGAAGCTGGCTCTAGGGTGCACAAAAGTCTCACCATAGTGGCGAGTCGATGCGAGTAGTGGCTGTGGTCCCAAAAAAAACAAACATTTCTGGTTCATGAAATAGCATATTATATTTTGCCCAGAACATGTCTGAGAAGCCGTGCCAGGTGTACTCTCATGTCACTTGGCTGCACTTTATTTCCTACCGTACCTGAGTATGACAGCGCTGGCTACCCAAAATGATCCCTGGTAGATATGGCAGTGTGTCAAAACCTTGTACCCCTGTAGTGAACATCAAAGTAGCTGGGATTTATGGATGTTCATCCCCCTAAAAATGGTATTTTCATAGGTATTGATCCATAGCCATATAAATACATCCCCATGGAAATTTCCCTATAGAGAATGGGGTCACTCAAGTGACCCCATTCTTTAGACAGAAAATGCTTGAACAGTCATTTTCCCTACATTTCCCGGGGAAAGTCCGAAAGGTCCTTCAT
>Ga0126342_10022344_pt1 | contig 10454 bp, 8 predicted proteins | sample Cyp1metagenome_FD_92528 | JGI IMG/M metagenome (GOLD analysis project Ga0126342, IMG submission 92528) | Coral microbial communities from Lord Howe Island, Old Settlement Bay, Australia - Cyphastrea 1 metagenome | ecosystem: Host-associated > Invertebrates > Cnidaria > Coral ...
CCTAAAATGGAGGTACTGTACCATATAAGGCCATATTTTGTGGGGATATTCCCTTACATAGGCCTTATATAGGCCTTATATATGGTAGGTACCTCCAATTTAGGTTCCTGAAATGGCCACTGATTAAATCTAAGTTAATGGAAATCGTACTGGAAATAACTAACATATCATCATAACTCATAACTAATATTTTTATGACTATTCATAATCCTGTAATGGAAATCGTAACTAACATATAATCTTCATAACTATTTTGGATAACTTATGCTGTTTTTTTGGAAGACAAACGCAACATCGGAAGAAACACTTTGAGCTATCATCTTATGATAGGATACCATCTATGAATATCTAGTATCTATGATGATCTATGCAAACACAGATTTTGCTACGATAATCCATTTTGTATGATTATCTATGAAAATCTATTATCTATGATAATCCATTTTGTGTCTTTAAAAACAGAAAAAGACAAATGGAAACTGTACTCCATGAACTATAACCGACCTACAGGATGATCACCAGTGGACACAATGGACATTTGAAGAAACCCATCGAGTAATTTTTGCGTATAATTATACTTGTATTTTAAAAATGGATAATACACCTACAAATAAAAGAGTATCGTAGATAATCACAGTATCATGCACAAAAAATCTATGAATAGAAATTAATCACGGAAAAAAAAATATTGATAGTAACAAATAATTCAAGTGAAGATGAGTTTGAGAATAACGTATCCAGGACAGTCAACTATTACTATGAAGAAGTATGATACATGATTGTTAATCATAGAAAAACATAGACGATCATAAAATCATCAGTTATAAATGTATAAGATCTATAGATTTATAGATTGTCTATGTAAATCTATGATAGTTTATCTAAGTTTTTTCTACGGTCAAACCATGGTAAAACGGGTTTATGGTCATCCATCTCATAGCGGGAATCCCAGGGAAAAGACGCCATGAAACTTGACCATGGCTCATATATATTTTTATATTATCTATGGTGCAAATTTAATAAATCTATATGAACAATTTTTATGTGATTGGGACACTTTTAGCAGGGAACATGGATATCTCTAGCTCCTTAGTTCCCTCCTAACCGCTTAATAGATTTTCTGTGTAATGCATCTATAGTCTATAGATCTATCGATTATCTATGATATCAATCCATATGATACATATAAGTGATATACGTATATGATATCAATCTATGATATACATTCAACATAAGATTAACAAAAATGAATGTAGATATATGATATGAATCATTATAAATCTATATATGATAAATCTAAGTTTACTGATTTGTAGAGTATCTATGGATAAGCCATGCCTTTTTTGTGGAACCGCCGCCGCCTCCAGGGTTTGGATGTCGCTGTTTCTGCAGCGGCGATCGGATGTCCAGCGCCAAGGTCTCCTCGATGGCCTCAAGGTCGCAGGCGGTGGATGAGGAAAACGACTCTTTAACCAACAAAAATGGTGATTTCATGGGATTTAACCAACAAAAATGGTGATTTCATGGGATTTAACCAACAAAAATGGTGATTTTAATGGGATTTAACCAACAAAAATGGTGATTTTAATGGGATTTGGATATATATATATATATAATGTGAGTAAAACCATAATGAACCACCCATTTGGGAATGGCTTATACTACATATTTATGATGAAATCTATGATGATAGATGAGTAGATGATCTTATAATAGGATCATCTATTTCTCATCTACTACTCATTCTAAATTAGTAGATGATTATTCTCAGATCAGATGAGTAATAGATGAGTAATACTAAAATATCTTTACCACTTCTGGTAGATTCATGTGATTATAGATTATTTATAATATCTTTATAGATACTGAAAAAGAACTAACTATCATAGAAACTGTGTGTGCTATTAGAATAAGTTTCCAAGTAATAAGTGGTATCAGGTAATCCAGTTTATCAATCTAATCAATCATCTTATCTTTGCGTAGTACAGTAGGAGTTCTAGTAATCCGTTCACAAGAAATCGTCTGGAGATACCACCGTTCTATTGCTGTTTTCGTTGTTGTTTGAGTAGCTTGAGCAACATTATTTTTGGAAAATCCGAATTCGAAATTGCAACTATGACCAAATACTCTTTGAGAGTATATTATCAACTATATTGCTAAGTACTTTTCGATATTATTATCAATAGGTCAACAAGTAAGTACTGCACTGAGTGCTAGAAACTATTCAAATTCCGCAGTAAATCTAGGGAATTACTGTATTAACGTCTTAATACAGTATTTGAAATATGTACTGTTCGGATCTGTTCGGAAGGGATCGTTCGGAAGGGGAGTCGGGCAATGTGGTTTGACCCAACCCCAGCTGGATTTTCATGGAGGTATGACCATCCTCTTCGAAAGTAGCCTGTGATTCGACCATGGCATATGTATATATATATATATGTATATATATATATGTATCAACTATACCAACTCCCAAAAGAAAAAACATTAGATTCCTACTCCAATAGTGGTAAATATACATAAGAGTTGTCCGAATCTTTTGTAGATTATGATGATCCCATTCATATCCTTACAGTGTCCGGGCTTTAGTATCCCATTATCCTCTTTATACTTGTTGGTGTATCCAATTATATAGAACACCTGATTATAGTCCTACCCATTGATCCCAGTGTCTATCTATCCATCCATCATATCGGTCATGTATCCTATGTATAGATAGATACACACACCATCTATCCTATAGATGGAATACATACATTACAGTACCAAATAGATTGATACACAAACTTACTGATACTTCTGATCTGATCTATAACTTTAGAATTTAGATACACACACCTACGCATTGATCCCACCCATCTGATCCCCCATTCGGCGAACCTGTTTCAGCTCATCTCCGGAGGCAAACGGCTCCAACGTCAGCGACTCTGCGTCCAGCAACAGCGCCAACTGCTGCGCAGCCATGGGAGACCAAGACACCTGGGTGGGGATAGGATGGGGATGATGGACATAGAGTGGGTAAGATCTAGATCTACATTACACATGTATTACTGTATAATATAATATATATATATATATATGTATAATATATATATATATATATATATATGTAATATATATATAATATATGTATATACATATATAATATAATATATATATATAGTATAATATATGTATATATATATCACAGAACACCAATGCTCAAAATGTACGAATAAACATGTGATGACAATCTCCGTATTCCCTCATAATCCCAAACAATAACACAGATCCCCATCATCCAGGTATAAAGTGCATATATATATAACATAAAATCCAATTGGATGATCCAATACTTGGTATTGTGAACCAATTAATAACATTAATATAACTTGGTATATATATATATTATAAAAATCCTATTAATAATAACTTGGGATTGTATAACTTGGTATAACTTGGGATTCAAAGATATACCAAGTCTCATACTCCCATCATTACCGTCGATCTCGTCGCCTCCATCATGGGCTCGTCGTAGGAGCGTTGCACCCACTGCGGGACCGAGCTGTCGGGCAGAGATTCAAAGCTGGGCAGGTAGGGCTTCAGATCCTCACTTTCCGAGACGGGACCCCACCACCACCATAAAATGCGTTACTTGGGACTGGTGATTGTAGCAACAACAATAGTCCCATGGATAGAATTATGGAAAATTGTCATGTTACAACATGTTTTAACAATTGTAGCATATTCTAGTACCCTCTGGTAATTTGTTACATAGCTATTGAAAATGACCATAGAAATAGTGGATTTTCCCATTGAAAATGGTGATTTTCTATAGTTATGTAAACGTTTACCAGAGGGTACATTACTAGTAGTCATCAACTAAAGGACACGCAAAATAATCTCATGGAGATTTGAAGATTGGCGATGTAAATCCTGGGATGAGGGCCTCTGAAGAAAACGAGGTGGCTTAATAAAGGCTGAGTTTGGGGGGAACAAGAGTTGGATTTGCTTCAGACAAACCATGGTGATATAACTTAATATTATATAACTTGCCTTAACTTGCTACAAAAAAAAAGATCATATCACTTAGGAAAATTGGGATCTAAGATGTCAGATGATGTAAGTGCTCCACATTCTACACCCATCACATTCCGCAATCATTAGTTGCTTCGACAAATCATCCACTCCGGATCAGTTGTGGTCAGGTCTGCTAGTGAGGTCGAGACATTTGACACATAGTTTTACCTCGATGATTACCGTATTCTTGCAGCTTGCATATCCGTTTTGCTTGGTTGGACCCGCATAAATACCCGCATCATAATTGATCTGGCAACGCCAAAATCTACCCAGGTGAATTATGCCATTGATAGTCCATTAATATCGCATTAATATTCCATCAATATTCCATCTATAATATCATAATCCACATCATCAACGACAACAATACCATGAAATCCGTTAACAATGACAAGATCATTAAATATAATTCATATACATTACATAATGATGTGAATGTTCATCCCATCATATGATGGACATTTCCACTAAATTTCAAGTTCCTATCGAATGTTTATCCCATAATGTTATCCCCATTAATGTTCCATTGATATTCCATCGTGGAACCTTATCCAAGTTATCCCATAGTTATCATTCATATTCCATGAATATTCATACTAGTTATCACTAATATTCCCATTCAATATTCCCAAAAAACATGTACCCTCTGGTAATTTCTTACACTTTGCGAACTTGAAAATGGCCCAGTCGAAATAGTTGATTTCCCTATTACACATGGTGATTTTCCATACTAGTCTTGTTATCACTAATATTCTCATTAAATATTCCCATTTCATGTGCCCTCTGGTAATTTAACATGGCTATCGAAAATGGCCTATTTATAGTTGATTTCCCCATTAAAAATGCTGATTTTCCATGGCTATGTTAGTTTACCAGAGGGTATGACATATTCCCATGAACCCATCCAACCCATCCATTTTTCCACGCGCCAAGCGGCCAAGCAGGGCGTCCCGTCGATGACGTCTAAGCCCGAGAGCACCACGAGACCCTCGGAGGCCTGGCGCCCGTTTGGGAAATGGCCATTTATAGTGAGTTTTCCCATTAAAATAGATGGTATTATATACCAACTTACCCATCTACCCTCTGGTTATGACTAACATAGCCATGGTATAGATGGCCCATAGAAATAGATGGTTTACCTATTAAAAATGGTGATTTTCCATGGCGAACTGTTAAATAACCAGAGGGTAAATATGGGATTTATATGGGATTTATATGGATTAAATATGGGATTTATATTAGAAATGATGGATTTCTATGGGATTTATGGGGTATGTCATGAAAAATATCTTGTCATCACCATTACAAGTAGTCAAAATTGGATGGACGTATCCAGTTTGCATTGGATTCAACCTTTCACTAGATTCCGAAATTGACTGGAACAGTATCTATGATGTTCCAGGTTGTAAATTGGCATTCATCACAAATTAGATAACCCAAAAATAATCTGGTTCCAAACCAGTCTATGATTGGCTGCTTGCTCACTGGGGGATGGGCCAAAACCTACCAGTACCAGAGGGGATGAATATTCAGATCAACAACAGCTATGTTTGATGTGAACGACAGGGAACTCCAGGGTGCACTAACCCATTACCCATCACTGGTTAAGTCACTGATTTCAACAGAGAAAGAAAGAATGACAATGACGTCAGTCAGACCATCAACTAACCCGAAAAATGTACAAGTCGGTGTGATTCCGACTTACTTGTATAATATAGGCAGCCATGCCCCTATCCAATCAAGTAATACTTGTACTCATTGTTGGGTTACGACTCTTACCATTGGCACTCTCACTTTCCATCATTACTATCATTATCAAATGGTTCGTTTACTCCCATGATTGGCCTTATCATTATGATCAGTGCCTCTTACTGTCATTAGTATCCTGATTATGTTCATTGTATAATAGGTACTACTGGTATCATTAATATCCTGTCTTCTCCTTGTTGTCTATTGATTGCAAGTTTGGTAGTAAATCAACAATACTGTAACAAATGCTTGATGCATTTCAGTGCGTCTTTGTACTGGATCTTAGAAATGTTACTGCAGTATCAATGCAGAATAGGTCGAGCTATGGCCCAAAAAAAGCTATCAGCGTTTTTTGTTAGTCTATCATTATCATCGTCGTCATCGTCATCGTCATCATCATCATCATCATCATCATCCTCGTCGTCGTCGTCGTCGTTGTCGTCGTCGTCGTCAGCATCATCGTCAGTAGTATCTATCTTTACATTAGTATCTTACGTGGTTTTAATACTATGTCTATTACTATTGTGGTATTTGATTTAGATGCCAGTATTACAGTACTATATTACTATCGTGAAAATATGATCACTGTCGCAAAAAAAAAAAACTCATAGGTACTATATACCTATCATGCAATAATGGCGATGGATTAATGCAATGTTCATTTCATATACTTAATACAACTGCATGTTGATGCATAAATACAAATTGGTTACTATATGATTATCATCTTACTATTTTTCTTGCAAGTTCTATTCTATTACGATATCTTCTGTGAATATGAATATTACCACTTAGCACAAAAGGTACCAATGCAACAAACGGATTGGTGATATAGAATAATCATATTCTACTACTACTACTCATATGTGTGGCATTGACAACAGCAATATTTATAGTATAATTAATTGCTGTTGATTAGCTGATATTAGTAATATTAGCTAATATTAATAGCTAATTTTAGTAATATTAGTAACACTAGTAATAATTATTAGTAATACTGTTTGTTAATACTACACAATACTAAATAATTAAAATCAATGCCCAAGAAAAGCACCCGGTTTGGACCCTCGGTTTGGCCTCGCCTTGACCTCCACCACCTTCGCCAAGGAGAGGCCCACAGGATTCGGCCGGTGGGGGGTCCTTGGCCGCCGGGCCGTGGTCACCAGGAAGTTGGTGGTTTGATGTGATTTTCCCCAGGGAAAATGCGGCTTTTCACCGGGAAAGACATGGCTTTTACATCGAAAAAGGCTTGGGAAAGATGTGGGATGTTATATATGAAAACATATATGAAAACTTGGGTGTAACTCCAAGTCCGAACCAGACGAGACTCTCGGTATCCCAAGAAAATTGTGTGCGTCCTACCGAAATCCTAAGTGTTTGGGAAAAATTGTACCCTCCAGGGCCATCCATCTATGTAATAATATTGACGATTGCAAATCTGATGCAAGTAACGTGTGACATGGGATAGTTTTCTAACCACTTAGTTACCTGGGATATACCTCCAAGGTCACTTGTGCTAGTTGAAATATATCAATCCCCATGTCTGGTTGGTTAGAAATCACCCTAATTTGTTAATCGGACATCCCTGTCCATCCCAACAATTTCTGTCATAGGAGTACCCTCTGGTAAACTAACAAAAAGCTATGGAAAATCACCATTTTCAATGGGAAAATCCACTATAAATCACCATTTTCAATAGCTATTTTGACATAACCAGAGGGTATGATCCACCAATCAACCACCATGGTCGGATTCTTCAATACGGTTCAAGTTGGCAGTGCAATTGTTGGTCCCACACCCCCCTTGGCCGCCAAGTAGACCCATGATGGCAATCCATCAGTTGCTTAAATCATGTTACCCTCTGGTTATGTCAAAATAGCTATTGAAAATGGCACATTTATAGTTGATTTCCCTATCAAAATAGTGATGTTCCATGGCTTTTTGTTAGTTTACCAGAGGGTAAATCCATTACAAGATCCAAGTATTGGCTGGTGATCTTCCCATCAGATCCACTACAATCACCATAAACACCATGGTAATCTACATGTGATATTATAACTGGTTGGTGTTTTTAACCTACCATTGTGGTTGATATATACTGTTAATATATGGTTATTATATGGTTAATCATGATTAATAATAATCTGGTTGGTGGTTGTAACCATCTTGAAAAATATTAGTCAATGGGAAGGATTATCCCATGTATTATGGAAAATCAAAAATGTGTGTAACCACCAACCAGATTGTATACCCATGTGCACCATACAATACAATACATGGTGGGGTAGAAAAGCAATACCGATCTACCCCATGGGCCCCATATCCCACTTTCCCCCCTGCATCGCTTTGGTATCCCCAAGCGTATATAAAACATCCAAAAATGTCTCCCCATAAGCTGCCTGGCCCCATTTTCATCCCCAAGGTCGTATCCTATCTTCAACTTATCCTACTTTATCGATCTTTATCGTCATACTCTTGGTGATATTCTTATGATATACCCAAGTTTCATGGAGTTTCACCTTGATATCAGTTTGATTCAATCAAGAAAATATCAGGTGACGAGTCAATTCCCCCAATTTCATGTTCAACCTGTGGTAGTCCACGAAAAAATAATCCTTTGCTGGCGGTGGTTATTTTTCCATTCAATTACAGCAAAAACATGCAAACAACGAACGGATTAAACTTGATGAAAACTACCTATCCAGTTGGTTGGTGGTCATTTTCCATTCAATTACCCTCTGGTAAACTAACATAACTATGGAAAATCATCATTTTTTATGGGAAAATCCACTATAAATGGCCATTTTCAATAGCTATTTTGACATAACCAGAGGGTACAGCAAAAACATCCAGTTGGTTGGGGATGATGGCTTTTTTCAGCCCTTCAGCCCTTCAGCCCTTCAGCCCTTCACATCCCCCGTCTCCGTCCAGGGCACCGACAGGCCAGGACCCCTACGCGCAGCTCGGGACACCTGGGCGGCGCCACCTTCATACAGAGCCCCTGCCACAGCGGCACGCGGCCCTGTTGCTGCACGCGACGGGCCAAGCCTTGGTCATGGCGCGTTTTGGTTGTCCTGGAAAGGCTGGAAAAAATGGAGGGATGATGAGTTCTTTGTCCCAATTTGGTCCTAAAATTGGACAAATATGGAAAAATCATGAGAAAAATGATGATTTTCGTTGGATTATTTGAGTGTTTCTTGCGGGATATCGCCTGCAAAAAAATGCGAGTTTGTGCATTGATAATAAATATACTGAGGCCTGTTGGTGAATAGTCCTCAAGGATGTTCGACATGTTGAAATGCTGCAGAAATCATGGGGATGAGACGACCGATGATGTCTTAGAGTGAATGGATAAACATGGTTCAAAAATACCTGTACGAGTTTACCTGGTTCGGTTGGCACATGGTTCAACCCTCCGAAAAGGGGGGGTTAACCCCCTGAAACCCGGAAACTTAGTTTATCGACCTGGCAAAACATCCACGGATCACCCTGGGTGCAAGCCAACTTGGCCATCCAGAGGAACTGGGGGCTTTAAAAAAGGACTCAAAATTCATCCTTAGGAGTTGAATAGAACATAGCCATGGACAATCTATGATCATCGATCTATATGAATGTCATCTTATATAATATATACATATAAAATATAGTGCATGTGTATATGCAAATAACATATAACATCATATAACATATACATACTGTATATAGTCAAAATATGTCAGACATGTGCTATTTCTATCTGATCAACGGCTGCCCCCGGTGCATCCTGTGTCTTTACCCACCCAGATGCTTTTTGGCTGACGCAAGGTATTGGTGTTTTCATGGAACACGTAGAGCACCCAAACCTGGGTTTGGCAGGCAGAAGTCGTCAACTTTGCGGTGGATGGAAAGGAAACATCCGTGGTAGCCCCAAAAAATAGTTGCAAAACATGATAAGTTATCACTAATTTATATAACTTTACTTTGATCTGTCCTATCTATGTGGGGATGACTATAGTTTCATATAGTTACTATAGTTGTGGCGAACCTTCAAGAGCGGCAAATTGACATGCAACAATGTGGTGTGATTGCAGTAGATGGAAAGAAATCATTAAACAATCTATAATAATCTAGCAGAGGAGACCCTTGACATCATCAAATGTGTAGTCTCTTAATTTGCCAATGGCAGGCCATGGCAAGGCACATGGCTGAACTCGGCCAATCCTTCCAGAGCCGCCTCTGGATTCAAATCCTTCACGCATCGCAGCACCGCCAGGCTGCTTTTCCTCACAGCCAGGAAGTCTCAATGATGTCCTCTTTGGAAAAGGGAGGTCCGGTTGGCTATCCGTTTTGTGTAGTATCTATAGTATCTATAGTATCTATAGTATCTATAGTATCTATAGTATCTATAGTATCTATAGTATCTATACGGCAAATGCCTGGGTTTTGCCCGAACCCGCAATGACGACGGGAGACACATCATCATCATCATCATCATCATCGTCATCATCATTATCATCATCATCAACATCATGTTCATCAACATAATCATCATCATCATCATCAACATCATCAAACCCTTATTGACGATCTTCAATGAATGTAGAAGTTTAACGGGGGTGGGAGAATTAAACCCTTATTGGAGATCTTCAATGAATGTAGAAGTTTAA
>Ga0126342_10022345_pt1 | contig 10454 bp, 11 predicted proteins | sample Cyp1metagenome_FD_92528 | JGI IMG/M metagenome (GOLD analysis project Ga0126342, IMG submission 92528) | Coral microbial communities from Lord Howe Island, Old Settlement Bay, Australia - Cyphastrea 1 metagenome | ecosystem: Host-associated > Invertebrates > Cnidaria > Coral ...
GTGAAACAAATGATTGGGATAGTTAGTTGGGCAAAAGTCCCGTGACAAAAGCTTCAGACAAAAGTGGTGTCAACAAGCTGTTTTGAAATGTCATGGTGGGGATCACTCGAAGCAAAGTAATTGTTGACATACACATTACCAAATTTCAATTTTAATAGTTTATTCCACCATTTGTTTGTTGCGATACGTAACATCAAATGAGTTTCCAAACAGAACAACTTATTTGCACATTGAGTAAATTCATAAGCTATATACTACTGTATCTAGTAAATCAGTTAAACATAGTTAAACTATATTAAAATAAGGAAACCCCTCAGTTTTCCATATTTTTCCGGGAGATTCTCTGCCATTTCCCAAGTTTCCACACGTTCACCGGAACCGGGTCTCCCAGGCTTTGCGCCAACATAGGCGACCAAGCTCAGTGCCTGGACCAAACTGGGGAAAACTTGGCGTTCAGTTGGACGTTTAACATGTTTAACTATCAAGAATGGGACTTCAACCACCAAAAATCGGGATTTAAATGGATTTATATACTGCAAGTGGGATTGATAGGGTGATTTATAGCAAATGAGGATTTTCATGGATTTAACATTATTTAACCATATTTAACCAAAAAGAAGGGGTTAAGCACTGATTATAATGGAATTACACTCCAGTGTCCTCAAACATGGCTGATGCTGGCTAGAGAATCCCGGAACTGGCGGATTTTCCAGCAAGCCGTGCTTGATTAGCAGAGGGTAAGTTATAAAGTCTATGTAAATGTCTATGTAAATATGTCTGAGTCTAAGATAGTCTATGTAAATTTACAGCTATACATCATGATACGATGATACATGTATAATGATGTATCATGTATATCATATGCATATGATTGAATATGTGTATATACAATTATATACATATATACAGATATACATATCATTCTGTCCTTGTATCGATTTTCAAATCTGGATCTAGCATCTATGTCCATTCTCTACCGTCCGTTGCCAATTTCTGGTGGTTGAAACCTGGTCTTGTTGAATAAACTCCACATTTCTGCTGGTGTTAAACCACCCAAAAAAAAACCGCTGTCTTCAAAAATTGAGGCAAGACTTCCCCAGCGGCACCACGAGAAGCAAGCGCTCATCGGGAAGCCTTGCGGCCAGTGTGGTGCCAGTGCGGTGCCAGTGCGTTCAATTCATAGCAATATTTTCATGGAGAAAATGACACTTTTAGGCAGGGAAGATGACGTTTTAAGATGTTTTAAGCCCTTGGGCTTGTCCAAAGATGAGAGAGATTTGTCCAAAGATGAGAGAGATGAGAATATCAGAATATCAACTTATTGCTAAATTGTTGGGGGCATTACTATAAAACCATATACTAAACCTGGCCATTGGGGAAAATCGATGTCTTCAACCTGGCGAGATTTTGTTGGTCAAAGATGGTCCTAACATGAATGTCCCCATTTTGGCGGCACTGCTCAACAAGACAGCTGTTGTATGTTGTTTTCAAACGGGACTCCCAAACGGACACAAAAACCAAACTCAATCAGATCTCACAGTTCGGTACATCTCTGTCTTGGTGGCAGGAACCTGAACCACTGATATCCACTGGTGCACCCAGAGATGTCCATGCCTCATTGTCGAGGGAACCGCTTGACGAACGCATGGGGGTGGCGCGAGGCTGGAAAAGCGGCCTGGGATATCTTCGTGGATCAGATTTTTCACAGCTTTCATTGGCGTTTCTCGCTGTGCTGCCTGTGATGATTGTTTGGGAACTAGCTATGCGCTGGCTTGATTGATTGCGTTGGAAACACTTGTGCTTCAACACTTTGTTGCTTTCGGTTTTTTCCCGGAAAAACTGAGGTGTGCTTTGGACGTGGACATTGATTTTATCATATTCCATGAAGGCATCGAATTGTAGGCGACCATCCTCTGGGAATTCCCATGTCCTGGTGCTTCGCCATGTCATGAGCCCCAAAACTCGCAAAACTGCCGGTGGCAGTTCCTTCCCATCGTCCGAAAAGATGGGACACACACAAGTCCGAAAACACGCATGGCAGCTGGACCCATGTGAAATACCCCAAACCTATACAGGACTTAAATATATTGAAATCGTATGAAATCGTTATCTTCTATTCATTTAAGTAAAAAACAAATCCGACATTCTTGCAAACATGGATCCAGCTGATGGCCAGGAGAGAGGCATGCAGCCTCCACGGTGACTCCATGAATTTGTGAGTTCATAAACTGTGACAAACTACTGTAGATCTACTGTAGTAAGCCCCAAAAAGATTCAAAAAAGGCTGTCATCACTATTTGAGCTGGATAATAAACCGTCTGCATCTGTTCTTTTCGTGCGGAGGTTGCTAATTCAGTAGATGATGTAAATGATCCCCTGTAGGGATATTTCATCAACAGGGGCTCACTGCTCATCTCAAATGCGCTGTCGGAAACAGTGTTGGAAGCATAGTGTAATGCGCTGTCAGGGCAAAAGGTCCAGTCGAGAACGTGTTGAACGAGCGCCCTTAGGTGGTGTTTCTGAAAATGAGGTATACACATATATATATGTATTATATTATTATGTATGATATCTCTTGAGAATTGTTATTTCATGATGCTATTTCAGCAATTTTAAGCGGGAATCTGCTGATTTACCAGTGGATTTGGGATTAATTTTCAGACAAACTCAGCTGGTGAGGCATGTTTTTTTCGCAAAATGTCCTTCGTTTACAGTTTGTGCATTACTATGGCTCCTTCTGAACCATGGGTGAAACAATCAATTCGGCAGAGGAGTGCAGACTTTGCTGGGTATTGTTGTTACTGCGTGCATTTCTGTTTCATGAATAGGTTGGCTACAATATATTGGCTACATGACTTCATCCTACAAAGATTGAACATATTTAAACACAGTAGTTCAAGTATTTGCTGTGCGCAGGTTTGTGCATTTACTGTTCGGACAACGCAAACTTGACTGCGCTTCACAGGACTTAGTTCCTTGATGCAACAAACTGTAACTCTGTGCTGTGAATGCTGAAAGTGCAAAGCTAGTTTTGTTGTGAGGTGGGTTGAAACGATCTATCGGGATTTATAGCTACTTTCATCTACTTTATATCCTCTGACAGCCTGATGTCAATCACCATGTTGTGTGCATAAGTATTACCCTTGAGGCAATCAAGTCGATCAAGTGGTTCTTGTTGTAGTCCACTGATTTTGGAATTTGGAATAACTACAAATACGTTATTTCGAGGCGACCACGAAGTGCTTGACTCGTGGTGAAACACCACTCCCCCTCATGCGAGCCCGCTTATATCGGTCATCTTTCGACCTCAATGACCTTGGTGTTACAAGCATGCCAAGATTCCTGCAACACTGTCTTCATAATGAGCTGGTTTCGGACAGGACCTGTGAACATGCTGTACCTTTGGCTGTCGATCAAATCACTATGTCACTATGGGGTCGCCACGAAAAGCTTCGGTTCCAGGCCCCCCTGCTGTGGCAGCCATGCGAGCAGCACTCCATACGCTGTTCAACGACCTGGCTTGGTGGTTTCAACCTCCTCCCCGGGACAGGGCCGGGATTCCCATGTCATGACGATTAAAATCCCCCATTCTTTGTCACTATAACACACTAGTTTTATCAGCATTTTCCTTAAGATTGCCATAAGTTGGAGGTAGATCCCTTTTCCAGACACACTCAAACAGTTGATACATATCCCATTATATCATTATATCCCTTTGTATACCCACTATACATTGAAATCCCCCTCCGAAATCCGCGGCCAGATAAATCCCTGCTGCCAGGAGACTTCTCCGCGTTGTCGGTACCACCAGAAGTCCAAGCAGTTCTTCCAGGCACTGCCCTCAGCGGACGCTCCAGTGGACGGAGTTTCAGTAGATGAGAAGTGGATGAAGAAACTTTTGTGTATTTAGATGTCTCCACTGATTTTTGTTGGAATATCCATGGAATGTTTTGTTGGTGGATCTTTATAATCTTAGTGGATCCATTGGTGGACTTGATCCATTAGTGGAATATCCATTAGTAGATCTTAGTGGATTAATTAATGGATTATCCATTAGTGGAATATCCATTAGTAGATCTTAATGGATTAATTAATGGATTATCCATTAGTAGATTATCCACTAGTAGATCTTAATTAATGGATTATCCATTAGTACATTATCCATTAGTAGATCTTAATTAATGGATTGTCCATTAACTAATCCTAATGGATCATAGATCCACAGGAACTCATCCACCATGGATTCATCGGTTTTGTTGAGTATCCACTGACGTTTTCATTAATATGAAATGCCTCCCAGGGGTTCCAAGTGAATATATCCACAAGACACGGGTGTATAGGGGGTAATTTAATACGTAGTATTAATATGTATTAGTATGGGGAAGAGATTAGGTCAGTATGTCAGTACATAATTCGGGAACTCATTGTCATTGACAACTCCCAACTGATTTGATGCCACCATTTGTTTTGGACCGCAACCCGACCCACGGCTCGAGCCGGTCGCCTTGTTAAAGGGGTTGCGAAAGGATTTGTGCGCATGGCCTGCAGTTCAAGTGGATCCCCAGTGGATCCCAGTGGTCACCATGGTTTTTTCAATATGTTTATAAATAATACATATTACATACATATTACATACATACTACATACATATTACATACATATTACATACATATTACATACATATTACATACATATTACATATATATATATATATCAATGGTCTGATGTCTAATGACTTCAATGATTTAAGGGGTACCCCGGGTACCTGCTTGGAAGAAATGACTAGAAATGACTCATATTCCTTTGAGCTTTGATCACATCTTCTTGTGGAGATTGCAGCCCCAGAGAATCGCTTCGTCCAATGTGTTGAAGCTGGATGACAACTTGCTCCAACTAAAGGCCCCAAAATCAAGCTCAAAAAACATGGAACAAGCAGGCCGTGGCTAGAAATTTGCGGTGCGCCAGTGTTGCAATTCTGATTGAGGACTCTATAGAGCAGCACCCACACAATCTGGTGGGAATGGATCCACTCCCCAAACTAGCTGAGAAAATTCAAATCATCATGATATGAACGGGACCAACCATGGGACCAACCATTCTCAACTGAAATGCTGGACCTACAGCTGTTGCTTGATCTGGGTATCATCAAGAGTTCACACTCTCTGATCACCGACCGATGGCTGTTCCGAAGCACAGCCATAGCAAGATTTTTTTTTGGCGGATTCAACCAACATCAAGCAACAGTTGAACTATATAATATTCAATATGGTATTCAGAACTGATGGTTGATGCTGGCAATCCCCCAAAAAAATCCCAATGTTCACCAACATCAACCAACATTAGCCAGGGAATTGATAGGTCATAGTGGTCGACTGTCCGCTGCCATCAAGGCACCTGTTGCCATCTGCCGGACCACCCAGAAGTGCTCATACCTCATCAGCCGGGTCCAGATGACCTGCTGATACTATCAGTCTATCAGTAGAATAACCCTGTCGGGGCCATGGAATGCTGATGGTTGCAACCGGATGATGTGGGGAAAAACCAGGAAGCGCATAAATAAACTCAAGAGATGAATGCTATCTTTGCAAGCCTTTACATGTCTTTACCATGGCACAACATGTTGATGGGCAAGCCATCCTCCCAGCGAAGATCGTCCAACTTCGAAGCCAATTCCCTAGGGGTTTCCTGTAGATTTTCCCTTGGAAAAAACATCTTGAATAAACAACATCTGGGAATCATTCATCTCTAAAGGGTATAATCATTGGTTAGTTTCACAGGCCCCCAATCACATAAAAATTAAGGTTGATGTTTGACAATCAGCTTCAAGTCTGATGTTTTGAGATGTTTTTACCCCTGCTACCGCCTGTGCATGTTCATCATCTCGTTGGTCGTCAAGTTCATCATGACCTGGCAGATGTGGGGGCACCAGTTGGCGTTGGGTGTCCAGGGCAAGGCAATGAGAGGTTATTGTTTGATGTTTTGGTATGTTTGGGGATGGGTCAAATTTCAAAAAATCTCAAACACTTTCATAGCTATGCATAATTATACATAGAGGATTTAGATCCTCACTTATTCATTTCTGGAATCTGCCATCGATCTATACAGTAACTCTTTCCAGGGCTGGACATGGATTGGTTCCTGGCACATATCCTTCTTTTGTCATTGCTGGATAGCCTCGCCTTCGCCCTGGAATGTGGTTGCGGACAAGCCCCGCCATCCATAGGAAAATAAAGACTTGAAAAGATGGATTTGTGGTGCCATCTTTGATTACCAGGAAAGCATAACCTGTTTCAGTAAATCCTAGTAAATCCCAATGTTCATAAGCAAATTCCATTTTCTTCGGTGAATGTTCCCAACATTTCCCAACAAATTGTCCATACCCGTTTCTGCTTTTCCTGGGACATCTTGGAACGCCCACCAAACGAGCTTGATGGAGTGTCAGCATGAAGACCTGCGTGCGGCACGGTCCGCACATCTCCGCACGCCATCCCCAGGGGCTGAGCTCTGAGATTCCGACCCACGGTGCAGTAATACAATGTACCAAGACCTTGGCCCACGAGGACACTGGGCCAAGACTCCACGCGGCGGCCCGAGTTATCGCCTTGTTCTACATGTTTGGAAATCATCTCTACCATGGAGTACATTTGCGTACACATACATTACCAGTGTATCTTTGCATTATTGTATATGATGTATATGTCTACAATTACAGTATGTATTTTGTTATTATGTATATAGCCCATCCACATGCATATGTCGTAGTCCATCCAAATCCTTGTCACCCAAGTTTGACCCAATTTACCCACTAAAAGTCCTTCTGAAAACCATTGGATTCTGATTACCCTATAACTTCTCATGTGAGGCTTTCCAAAAAGCGAACATTGCTGACTTGCAGAATTTCTGTAAGGAAGGTTGGCTAATCCTCAAAAAACTCGTTCACATTGGGGACCCAAAAAACCATGGGTGTTTCCTAGCAAAATGCTCGGCGTGGAGATTCGTTCTCCCCCATTTTGAGCAAACATAGCATTTCCCAAAAGCTTGTCCTTCCCTGATAGCTGGTGAATGCCGCAATTCCCAGTTGGGGTTGTCCAGAAATGGGATGAAATTGGCGCCTCTCAAACCCAAAGATCTCTTGGGGAAATAATATGTTTCACCGCTAAATTCGCTACTGGAACTTTGCGGGGATCCCCCATTTGAGCAGGTGTGGACATGGTTTGCCATCAACTTATCAGATTATCAGCCACTTTTCCCAGCAATGCAAAGCGAAAGAGGTCGAGGACCAGGGCGGTGATGATGATGATGATGATGATGATGATCAGGCGGAGGAAGCAAGTCATGCCACCCCAAGCCATGCAAACCCCAACATCAACAGAAACTGCCACTGAGGGACAATGAGCGTCAGCAAGGGATATCCGGTGAGCACACCCCAAATGAATTGTCCAAAGGAGGTGTATGGTACCAAGGTTGTTGCCATCAACCTCAGAATCAGCCAATCAGAAGGGTGTGGAGAGGCGGTCAGAAAAGATTCTGGAAATTGCTACACTAATTCTTTGGGTCGAAGTTTAATCCTTTCATAAATACTCTATGCATACGCACCACAATGCATCTATTATATATATATATATACATACATACAACGCACAGAATGAACATAGCTACACTGCATATATATATATACATACCTGTGCATATGTATATGATTATATGAGTTACTTAATATCATATAATTTTGGATATAGTATGCATGCATGTGAAGATGTCTATTGGCCCGAGAAATCTCCAACTTAACGCCCTCTTTAGCCGGGTCCAACTACTCAAGCAACAAAGCTGTGGCCTGAACCCACTATTCTCACTATGGATTCTTGGCAACGACTGACTCAAGTTTCCTGGACCTTTTGCCTCTTGAAACTTCAACTTGGAATCCTTCAACCATGACAGAATTGCAGATCCGCACCATCCACGAAAGTTCCTGCACTCCCAAAGGCCTTCCAGGCCCCCCCCTTGGAGCCAAACAAACAGAGGCGAATGTGCATCACCTGAGTCAGAAACTCCACAATGGCCAAGCCTCAGTTCAGATGAGTTCAAAAGTCACATATAGTACCCTCTGGTAATTTAACGTAACTATGGAAAATGACCATTTACAGTGGATTTTCCCATGAAAAATGGTGATTTTCCATAGTTATGTTAGTTTACCAGAGGGTAAAATTATTGAGATAGTCTTATGCTGAACATATCATTATCACTCATTGTCATTCGTTCTCACTCAGTCTCATTCATCATCATTCATGATCTATGACACAAAGTCCTGCAGGTATACATACCCCCAGTTATGGCAACCGCTTGTAACCATTGACACATCGACACATTGACACACTGATGCTGAGGTTCCGAACCCACAAACTGGCGATGATTGGCCTTTCCTGAAGTTAGTGGCTGGGAAATGGAGAAGAACACTATTTCTATTGTGACACTTGATTTCTTTACTAAGAACCATTTCATCATTTCACTACCAGCCACTAGCAACTAGCCCAGTATTAACCAAGTGGCGACACCGATCCTTGGGAGGATCCTGGCTCCCAAATCAACCATCCCCAACAGGGCCCCAACAGGGCCCCATGAATAGGTGGTATAAATCCTCCCCCAGATGGTATATTCTTGGGAAAAAACACACATCAATGCTTAGAAGTCACCGAAAAACTGGAGATTTTTTTGGTAGGTAAGGAGTGGGATCAAACAAACTGCCTTGTATTTTTTCTAAATCTTGAGTCATCAGTCGGTGCCCGTCATCGGGTGCCCACCAAATTCCCAAAACCTGGTGTCCCTTTCGCCCAGGCTCCGATGGTATTGTTGAGCCAAACACAGTAGTGATCGAACTCCTGGAAGTTGACACGTCCAAATTGGATCAAGGCTTGGTAGTAGTGAACATGATTTTTCACCTTGTCGTTTTACATACATGTCAAAATGATTATTTGAGCACACATATATATATATACATGAGTATATGTATATATGTGTCATTGTATAGTATTACATGTCTGTATATATGTATATATATATATACGTGTATATATATATATACGTATATATAATTATATATGTACTATGAGCAAATAAAATTTGAAACAGATCAATCTCTATATACATAATGGACAACATAGGAATCACCTCAGTTGTGGCAAAAGAAGCCCAACTTCGACAGACTGAAAGCTGCTGGAAATGGCTGCCATCATACATCTTCCCTCATGAAAGGCACTAAAAAGAATTAACGTCATCAGTTTGTCCATGAAATGAAGCCTACACTGGCCCCTAGAAATCTCCCTGTGAAATATCAACATCTCCCTCCAGTTGCCCAGAGAAGCTCCAGACCGCCGGACAATGGCTCCTCAACACAGGCACCCGTCTGCACACAATATTTCGTACGCAGCCTGGGGCGCAGAGCCAAGACACAGGGCACAGATGGGCACAGGCACTTTGTGGCTACAGTTCTCGCTCCAGTAACTTTAGTATGGTTGAAACATGTTGAAACAAGCCCCATTCAATCTCTGGCAAGTGTTGTCCTCTGCAATAACAGGACCTTTTGATACTTTACTGCAGATTGACAATCAGAGTGCAGGTTGGTGACCTATAGGACCTATCCCTACTTGATATCCCCAGCATTATTGTCTGCACCACGACCAAGAGCCCCACAGCCCCTGATCCGCCCGATCAGCCCGGTACCCTTTTAGCACCCATGTTGTAGTACACAAACGGTTCACGTCAGGAGGGTCGATGTCCTTAGCCGTGGCGGCGGCCGTTGATGGATCAGGTCGCGAATATGAATATGCGTTAATAACGGTTAATGCTAGGCTGCATTTGGGCCCACAAATTTGCTCAGTTTCAGCATTGATACATATTACCATTGAATGGACCATTGACCCATACCCAAAATTCAGTGACTGAGAAAATATTTTGATGATAATACAGTGGCAACATTCACTGATAATACAGTGGTGTATTACCCATACCATTGACCCATACCTAAAATTATTGAAAATAATATTCACTGTTATTTGATGGTAATACAGTGGCATACATTCCCATTGTTGGACAAACTCAGACTCATCGAGGTACACATATCCTAATATCTTGGCTGGTAAAATCCTGATTTTTCTTGGCTTGTATTATCTAATATCAGTATCCCTCTTCATTGAGGTTATATAAATTTGGTTAAATCATGTTAAATCACAATTTTTCCCCACCTGCCAGGTGAGGGTTGTTAGATTTTATGTCAGTTGCCTCCTCCTGCTCCTCCTCCTCCGCCTCCTCCTGCCTCGTCCTCCTCTCCTCCTCCACCTCGTCCTCCTTGTCATCCTTGTCGTCCTTGTCGTCCTCGTCGTCCTCGTCGTCCTCGTCCAACTGCGACCCGCGATCCACAGTGTTCTCTGCCGGACCTCAACCACGACCATCCACGCCCA
>Ga0126342_10022346_pt1 | contig 10454 bp, 9 predicted proteins | sample Cyp1metagenome_FD_92528 | JGI IMG/M metagenome (GOLD analysis project Ga0126342, IMG submission 92528) | Coral microbial communities from Lord Howe Island, Old Settlement Bay, Australia - Cyphastrea 1 metagenome | ecosystem: Host-associated > Invertebrates > Cnidaria > Coral ...
GGTATAACCCCCCCGTCTTAACATGGGGTATAACATGGTATAACCCCCCCGTCTTAAAATGGGGTATAACATGGTATAACCCCCCCGTCTTAAAATGGGGTATAACATGGTATAACCCCTCCGTCTTAAAATGTGGTATAACATGGTATATCCTCCTCCCGTCTTAAAATGGGGTATAACATGGTATAGCCCCCCCGTCTTAAAATGGGGTATAACATGGTATAACCCCCCCGTCTTCAAATGTGGTATAACATGGTATAACCTCCCCCGTCTTAACATGGGGTATAACATGGTATAACCCACCCGTCTTAAAATGGGTATAACATGGTATAACCCCTCCGTCTTCAAATGGGGTATAACATGGTATAACCCCCCGGTCTTAAAATGGGGTATAACATGGTATATCCCTCTCCCGTCTTAAAATGGGGTATAACATGGTATAACCCCTCCGTCTTAAAATTTGGTATAACATGGTATATCCCCCTCCCGTCTTAAAATGGTGTATAACATGGTATAACCCCCCCGTCTTAAAATGTGGTATACCATGGTATAGCCCCCCCGTCTTAAAATGGGGTATAACATGGTATAACCGCCTCCCGTCTTAAAATGGGGTATAACATGGTATAACCCCCCGTCTTAAAATGGGGTATATAACATGGTATAACCCCCCCGTCTTAACATGGGGTATAACATGGTATAACCCCCCCGTCTTAAAATGGGGTATAACATGGTATAACCCCCCCGTCTTAAAATGGGGTATAAAATGGTATAACCCCCCCAAATAGTCATATATTCATGGTATAACATGATGAGAAACCACTTGATTCAGGGCTACCTCATTTTCAGACAAAGCCAACTATCAGTTGGTTGCAGGTATCCCACAATACCCCCATCAAATGTGTATAGACAGATATATATATACATATATATATTATACACACACACACCATTCCATAATACAATTTAAACAAACATGAAATATCATCATTCGGATTTATATAACCACTAAAACCAAGCTTATTCAGAATGCTTATGTGATATATCCCCAATAAATAAATATATATATATATATACATACATAATAACCATTAAGAGTAACCATATGTATCCCCCGTGTATATATATATATATGTATAAAAATAAGGGTATCCTGAAACGGGGGGCCGGGGGTACCCCCAAATCATCCATTGTAATAGGATGATCCACTTGGGGTATCCTCATTGATGAAAACCTCCAGAAATGTATGCAATAAAAACCATATACCCTCTGGTACACTAACATAAGTATGGAAAACCACCATCTTTAATAGGTAAATCAACTATTTCTATGGACCATTATTTTCAATAGCTATGGTAAATTACCAGATGGTAATAACCATTATATAACAACCATAATATCTCCATGGCCATCCAGGGCCTATCCCACAGCGCCACGCCACACAGGCCAGGCGAAAGAAACTCTTCGGATCCACCGTGGGATCCGTCAAGCGCAGCGCTGCCGCGAAGCTCGCGCGGCACCTGAGGATGGGAAGCCACAACAACAGCCAGGGCAATGGCAGCGCCTTATTGCACTTATCAATGTGAGGTCCCCCTAAGCTGGTTGAACCCCATGAAAGCTAGACTTATAAGATCTTATATATAAACATTCATAAACCGTGAAATTGGAGAGTTATTCGCACCAACTTAGCTATCATTTGGGGGCCCCACATTGTATGATACTGGCTGATATGCGCAGTGGCTTTTACTAATTACATAGAAGATTCCGTAGCCAACCCTTAGAGCTTCGTCCTAACCCACTTTAAAACTAATCAACGGTCACTGTTCAGGTAATAACATGGTGGATTTCGCCTAAAAAATATGAATGGTTTCCTACTAGAAATGGCAACATGCGTATACTTGTTACATATATATATATATTACACACACACAGCAAGTAGAAACAAATTAATCCACATTCTTTTTCTCTGCTACCCCTTTCATACCAGCTCTGTGTGTGTTTTGCTCTTTTTTAACAAATATATCTGTATGTGTATATATATATAATTATGTGTATATATATAATCCTTTGCCACCCCCCAAAAAAACACATGCAAGGCAAAAACACATCCAGAAACTTAAAAAGAAGAAGGAAAACTAGCGCAAATGACCCCATCCCCATCCCCACTGTTATGCCCCATCCACCAAGCCCTCCGGGCCGCTGTTCCAAGGCACAAGGGACACGCCGGCCCCGGCGGCTTCGGGATCCGCGGCTCACGGCGCGTGCGCCAGGCCCGAAAGCGTTCGGAAGCTTCGTCTTGGACGTGCTCGGCCTCAGGAGCCAGAGGAACATGATGGGATACCCTCTGGTAAACCAACATAACTATGGCGGAAAACCACAATTTTTAATAGGTAAATCAGCTATTCCCATGGGCCATTTTCAATAGCTATGTTAGTTTACCAGAGGGTAATGTCAAGTTATATAGGATTAATCACCACCCCAAGACCCCAAGAATCTAGATTTATAATCCCAACTTGACATTAATCATGTCATCAAAATAGCTATGGAAAATGAACCGTTTATGATTTACCAATCAAAAATGGTTGTTTTCCACTTTGCTATTTTAGTTTACCAAAGGGTAATCATGTAAAATGATGGCTTCGAAGAATTATAGGTGATTATGAACTTTAGTTGATTAACTTGTATATAATGGCTTATATGGGATCATCATGGGATAATTATCTGGGATATATAATCATAAATTATGGCAAATTTGTGGATATTTATGGGGTAATCAAAATGGGCTAATCATACGAGCCAAAGGTTGGAGGATACCACTGATGGAATTATTCATGACCAGCCAATAGTTGGATACCATGATAATATCTCCCCCTTCCATCACATCACATATATGCAGCCAAAGGAGGTCCGATACTAGTCCAAGATTTCGTATGAGGGGGGGTATATTTACATATTTAATAATACTACATAATATTACATAATATCACAAAATTGGGGGAAGGGAAGGGGTTATAATCCCAGTTGAGCAGAGATTTGAGCAACAAAGAATGCGGGGAGAAGACCAACCATTTCGCAGGATACAGAATGGGAGGAAATGGGACAAAACTGCTCAGTTGAGAACTGGGTACTCACAATTGGGGGGATCCCCAAAAGGTTACTTACCAAGCAAAAACGGTGAGGTCAATCATGTAAGTGGTGATATGCAATCTGATACGGCAACCATGCATAGGCTTTACTGTAAATGTACAGTACTAGAATCTGACACATTACGCTCGACAATTCCGTCAACAATGCATCAACCAAAGACCAGTTCATAAGCAGCATTAACAAATCAGGACAATGGCAAAGCGCCGGCAAATAGTTTCACATCCCCCAGAGTTTTATGAGAAGGTGTTCTCGACATTTGCCCCCCCCCCAGATGCAATAATCCTAGTACTTCAAACCAGCGTCGCCGAAGAGTCTTTTGTCGATCGTATCCATCATTCCTACTGTTAAGGTCTATACTACGTGTATATATTCGCCATGGTTTCATGATAGTTGTGCAATAATATATATATATATTTTTTATTTGTTTATTCAAGCAGTGATGAGTCGGGTGATTGTTCAAGATCCCAGGAACCCAAGCAATGTAAAGGCACACAGCTGCGAATGGGAGATCGCCCCCAAATCCAATCAGCAACACACATGTTATTGCAAGCCACATAAGACATCATATCAAATCCAGTGGGTTCCTCACCTGCAAAGAGTTTAACTTCTAGATACTTCTAGTAGTCGTGTATAAATCACTATTTTCTCAAAAAGACAAAAGTCAAGGGGAGTGCCTGGGAACCGCAATGAAATCGATAAAATATTCCATTCTTACCACAAAAACATTCCAAGTGACCTCTTTATTCATTTTATTCCTTGGTCTGACTTAGGCTTTGAAAATGTCACTTGCCAATCCCAAGGAAAAGGCGATTTTGAGCTTAATTCATGGTTGAAAGTTGTGCAGCTATCATTGTGACTGACCATTTTATCCCCCGGAAAAGCCGAGCTGCACAGGTGAGACAGGTAAAGTGGCCACAAACACCTTGCGAGGACCAGGAGGCAGTTGGCAACTGCTCTGCTATACACCCAAAGGGAGGAACTCAACGGAAGAAACAGTGTGGCGATTCAACCAGTCAGCAAAACTGGGCGGCGAACTAACTTGAAATGGAGAGAGATAACCCGCACCGCGAGGATTGTTTCTAGCAACCATAGGACCATAGCTATAGAGAAGCATGTATATGTATATATATATATATATTGTTAATATATATATATTATAAATATCTATATTAATTAAAAGATGTTATGAGGCAACGTCACGTAACTAGTACAGTAATGCAATAGTGATCGGACTACCATCATCCAAAATTCGCATCTGTACCACCAAGAGATGTCGCAATGGTTTCCTTTATGGCATTGGGAAATCCATTGAACATACATCCAATTCTGTTGATTTCCCGCCTTGTTCCCCGTTTCAAATGACAGTGAGATCCCCATCCCGGCTTTGCTGGAAATTCCTCAAGCTGGTATGGATGTGTCCAAAAACGATCAAACACCAGGCAACGGAGGCCCTCTTCGTTGACAAAAACACCTGGATTGGTGTATAGAGACTCAAAACCTTAGTGCTGCACCAAGCTTCATCTCTCAAAGGGAGTGAGATCAACCCTCTCAGAATCCAACAACAAATTAACCTCTGCTAGTACTATCTACAGGAATTATCTCCATATGTTGTGTGCTAGAAATCATATCCAATCAGATTTGAGTTCTTGGGGATTGGCCCCCAAAATCCTCCACATTAACCGGACTTGGGTGCCAGACGCCAGCGTGTTTTCATACCGGGGTGTATGAACAGAACTAGGGCAATCATCTAGCCGAGTCCTTTCATCAGAGCGACGACAGTCTATACAAAAAAAACATCCAGAAACAATCACCTTTACGAGACCCCCAATACGCACGAGGTAGATCAACCAACCAAGCTTTACATACAATCATGATACCAACCAGTAAATTACGAGATGACTCAGATGATCCTTCAATTGAATATCTTCCCGCAGGATCCCTTGACTATCCACAAGTTCCCAAGTTCCCCAAGTGACAAATGCTGCATTCTGCCGGCTGATCCGATGGGCCGACTTCCAGGGTGAGCAAGGGAGGACCGTCAGACCATTGACTCGACCGTGCTTTCCACATCACCTGCGGAGCGGGCTTTCCTGCGGCATTTTACATCTCCGAAGTCACTCAGCTTATCATCCATAGGTACCACTGGTGGTATAAACCCACTATCACTTTTCCGGGGTCTACTACTATTTGTTCCCCACCTCAAAATCCACTCCTGGTTGTGGGGAAATGGCACGCGAAATGGTCAAATGGATGGAACTAGCTGAACAATGCGGGTTCGGACATGGATGGAAATGGTTGAAATTATGACAACTAGATTGCAATGATTCCAAATGCGGGATACAATATACTTTGGACAGTATGGGTCAAGCCATTGGATAAAGAATTGCATTACGAACATGGCACAGTTGAGTAAAAGTAAGTGAGCAGTCAGTACATGGGTTTTAAGATCTTTCACGTGCAGAAAAACTTTCGGTCTCTAAATTTGATCGCAGTCATCTCAACCTCCAATCAAATCATCAAATTGGGCCAGTGAGGCCGTGGTAATCTACCCAGGCCCTATCAATGGCCCGCTTAGCTTAACTCCTAAACTTGAGGTACCATGCCATACTGTACAATATATATAAAGCTTTAGAAAACCATGTCTTGGAGGCATACTGTACTCCCTTTCACATGGTTGAAGGTACCCGTGCCCTGCAAAAGTATGCTTTTCAGCTATGAGATGTTATGATATTTATGATATATTTCCATTATTTTCCATGCATGGCAAAACCACAACTATTGACATCTGAGTTGTCCCAGTACGCTCAACGAATAGACCATCTGTGACCTCCCAAGAGGTACCTCCAAGGCTTCGCGCACGATTTCTGTGCGCCCATGATCCAAACAGGTGCGAAGGGCTGTGTCCATGTCCTTGGTATCCTCTCCTCGGAGTGCGGATGTCATCAAACATGGCCATTTCCTGGGAAATCCCCTAGAAATCGAGATTTTAATGGGAACATTGTCTATAGATGGGTACATATCTATGTCCCTTGATGTCACTTCAATATCACTACCCCGCTAGATTGACGATATGTGACCAGATATGACTATCTAATATAATATATTATATTATATTATAGTATATTAAATGATATTATATTAAATTATAGTATATTAAATTATATTATATTAAATTATATTATATTATATTATATTAAATCAAATTATATTATATTATATTAAATCTTATCTATAAATATATATATTACTAACTACTAATTATTTAATAAAATATATGTGACTATATATATATATGACTATGTACTTATTATCTACTGTATTTAGATATTACTTCAATCACCGGAGTAAAAGTACTTTTTGGTTAACAAGCACGGATCTGATTGATATGATATAATATCATACAAGGGTTCCACAATAATTGTCACCATTGCCAATTTGTGGTTTATGAAGTGGAGTATACCTGTACACCCACTCTTGGGATGCTTTTCAGGCCCCCAAACCGTTGATCATTGTGGATGGTTTGCTATCGTTGGATGCTTTTCAGATTCAGGAAGTCAGATTTCTGTATGTTTACTGTGGTAAAGCTGCCATAAACCAGCACACTAACCATGACTGTGGGGTCATTTTGCATCATCCCGCCCGGGGGATGCCAAAGGTTCATAAACCTCGATTGGGGATGGTTTATTGTTTCGGTTAAATTAGGGTAGCCATGCTGGCTAATCATCATTGTCCCCATCTCAATAGCTACTCTGTGGGGTATCCACCATTTTCAAACACAACCAGATTGGGTTTTCCCATTTTCTGTGGTTGATGTTTACTTAGTTTACTTGATTCCCAGCTCTTTATTTCGCCTGAGACCGCATCTTCACCAGCCATGGCTCCCATGTGCTTCAAGCATGATCTCGCAAGCCCCGCGTGACCTGGGAAAGTCAGGGCCGGGAAGCAGGGCATCCATGGGATCAAATTCGGGTTTCCATAAATGGGGGTACACCAATAGCTGGATGGTTTATAAGGGAAAATCCTATTAAAATGGATGATGAACAGGAGTACCCCCATTGATGGAAACTCCCCAATGGGATTCTACAGTAACCACACAAAAATACGATTTCAATCCACTTCATGGGCTTTTAACATAATATTTTTTGGTATGGGATTATTAGAAGAATCTAATGGGATTATAACCCACTAAAAGGGATATGCACTATGGCAATTCAACATTTTGCTATGATGGAAAAATCACCATAGGTATCTATTCCAGATAGTTTAGATATGTTTGATTACCATCCTGTAAACGAACATAGATGTGGAGAACCTACCATTTGTAGATGATTTTCCGAACTGGTTTCTCCATTTTTTCCTCATTTCTTTGTCTGTTTAGCCTAGGGTACCAAAGGGTAGGTTCATGGAGATGATTGGTGGTGAATTGATGTCACTATTAATTTATTGCTGCAATTAAGGTGAACATGAGGGGATAAAGACTGAGAGTCCTGAAGGTAAATCAAACTTGAGGGACTTGATTCATCTTGATTTCAGCTTTTCCAGCTTTTGTGATTTGGTGCCACATCCGGGAGGAACAGCTCCAATTCCAAGTGATTTGAACCCACATCCATGCAACATATTTCTTGCGACGTTTTGCTCATCGCGCCAGATTTTCATTCGCAAGGCCTGTGAAATCCACCAGAAAGGAAACTGCAATCACTGACTCCAGGCTGTCAGGTACAACCCCCTGGTCAACCAATGATCCAATCCTTCAATCCTGCGAGTTTTCACTCGGGCCCGGTTCACGAATTGCGACAAGTCGCTAAAGTTGGACCGGGGACGACAAACCTTTCTTTCTGCTGGCTAACACTTAGCTGTTAATTTGTGCTGAGATCCCTTTGACGATACAAAGAAAAAGAGCTTGAAACTGAGATTTTTCGAATGAACATCTGTTGATTCTCGGCCCGAACCATCCCTTCTGGACCATTTTCTATAATTCCCAAACCAGACATACGCGATTTTCTGGGTGACCCCCCAATCTGAACCATCATAATACGTTTTTTTGGTTTGGTTGGCTAGCGGGTGAGGTCGCACCACAAGAATGGCTAGTGGATCCCCACTACATCCCATTTCCATTATATACCATTCTGATTGGTTATGGTAATCCCCAGAAAGATAGAACAAATTAAAAAAAAATAGGAATATATACTATGGAATACTGTAATACTCAATCATACTCCATTCTGATTGTTTTTTTATTAATTAATCATTAATCATCACAATTTCAGTATAGGAATTGCCTTTGGTTTTTTTTGAAGCTTTGCTATCATCAATTTGCTCAGAGCAGCCAGCACGCAGGGCATAGTCCAACAAAAGTCGTGGTTTGCACGGCATAGGATCTCCACCTCAGGGATGCCCGTGGCCATGGCGACCATTTACTTTTCTATCTGGAGAATAGATCAACCATGAATAGATCAACCAACACAGTTGAATAAACCATGTATAATTAAAGATGGTCCAGCCATCAGGGTCAAAGCCAGCTTTACTTGGTCAAACTCTCTGTTTGCCTAAGAATTCCCAACCATTTCTTGGTGAAAATACGCAATGTAAATCCGCCATGCCCAGAAAACACCTTCATTTGAGGTGGTGAAATCACTAAATACCGACTGATTAGCCCAGCATTCATCCCAAAAGTTCCTCATGAACCCTCCCTTATTTCATGGCCAATCTTACATACCCTGCATTTTCCTTTACTAGTAGCTAGTAGGTACAGTATATATTTATAGTATATATTCCGATTCATTAAGACAGAGCAATACTTTCAATCCCCAAAAAACCTAGCATGGTAATTTTCCAACATTTGGCAAACCCATTAGAAAACAAATAGAAAAGTAAAGCTTATGACCAACCTCCATTCTAATTGCCAGATTTCATTAAAAAAACACCAGAATATATAAAAAGTCATTTGCGATCATGCTAGATCCATTAGTATTGATGTTTCCATCTTTATTGGGAGTTGCTATATTATCATCTGGTTTGGAAAACTCATTTTCAATTGGGAACATGGATGCAACATAGCTCCAAACCATTCCCTCCATTCACCACCGGATAGTTCCCTGACTATACGGCCACTTGTGCTATGCTATGCCCCAACGTCTTTCGAGATGATTGTCGGGAACCTCATTTTAGCTGACCCTTACAGTACTTTGTGGCCTTCCACTATGTTGGGATGTTATAACTTGATGTCTCTGGGTTTGCGAACCCGACGTGTTTGCTGACCCTCTGCGGGGATTCGCCTGTCTGGCAAGATTGGTTTCCGGCACTTTTTACATAGACATAGACCCTAAAAAAACTAGAAAAACCATAGGAAAAAACACTAAATCAACCTTAAAGAAACCCTAACGAATCCCGAAAAAAACCCTAAATGAACCCTTGAAAACATCAAAAAACAACTTTAAAAAAAACCTGAAAAAACGTGTGAAAGTGTATATAGTGAAGTACCTGTGGGGTGTGGGCGGTAACTATGGAGATAGTTACCATTAACCCTAGATATGCGGGCTACAGAGCGATTTAGAACTGTAGGGGGCACCAAAACGTCATCAAAAAAAACATAAATCCATGCCGAAACAAAAATGTCCTCAAAACAAAGGATACGAAAGAACGATCGTTTCAGACCATTTTTTGTTTTTCATTTTTGTTGTTCCCTCTCTCTATCTTATTTGTGCCAGAGTCAAAAAATTGCAAATTATGTTTGGTCATCCGCCCTATAATGGGAATCCAAACATCATGGGTTAATCTAGATCCCCCGTGGATTGATGACTTCCAAAAGAACTGTTTAATTATAGTTCATTGTATATCCCATGGCATATCATGTGCATTGGTTCAATCCAACTAACTTGACCACCTCTGGTGACGAAAAAACATGAAATCATCATAAGATCCCATTCATCTCCCATGAAATCACCATAAAATCACAACGAAATCCCACTCAGCTCCAATAAAATCACGACATATCTCCAGGCATCGACCAAGGCACGCTCCAAGAGTGCCGCCAGCACCGTCCAGGCTCCCGCGGCATGGGCCTTGCGGGCGAAGGACCCGTCGCCTGGCGAGATGCAAAAATCATCCAGTGGTAAACCCAACAATAGTAGTAATGCTTAAAACAAATAGTGCTAATAATACTTGTAGTACTACTACTACTACTGCTACTACTGCTACTACTACTACTACTAATACTACTAATACTAATACTTCTACTGCTACTGATACTACGAATAGTACTTCTACTACTACTACTACTACTACTTCTACTTCTACTGCTACTACTACTA
>Ga0126342_10022347_pt1 | contig 10454 bp, 12 predicted proteins | sample Cyp1metagenome_FD_92528 | JGI IMG/M metagenome (GOLD analysis project Ga0126342, IMG submission 92528) | Coral microbial communities from Lord Howe Island, Old Settlement Bay, Australia - Cyphastrea 1 metagenome | ecosystem: Host-associated > Invertebrates > Cnidaria > Coral ...
CACCCCACCCCACCCCACCCCAACAGTAGCCTCAACGGCTCCTCAACGTAGCATCACAGTATGATCAACGTAACATCAACGTAGCATCCACATCGCATCACCTTGCACGCAAGAGATATGAACGTTATCACACCCCACCCCACCCCACCCCACCCCAAAAAACCTCAAAAACGCACGGCCTCTTAGAGGCGCCCATACCTAAAACAACGGCAAACCGAATCAGATAATAGTGATGGCTTGGAGTGAGCAGGAAGGACAAACTCTTAGGTCTTCTATCTTTCTCCTCCGCTTTTGTTTCTCTTGGACTATTGGACCCAGTGATTCTCTTGATTTTCTCCTTGCTACACCAGCCATCGTCTTGATGGCTTGATGTCCCAGACCTGCTTACATGGTGATTCTCTTTGCACCGCATCTTACTCACTGGTCCAAGTCCTATTCCTACACTCGATGTGCTTGGTACAGGCAACAGGTGTCCAAATGGTCTGTCGATGTCTGTCGTGTATCATACTTCATGGATGTTGGAGCCGTGTCCCAATAATGGTGCTGTGGTCCTCGTCTCTCTTGGTCATGTTGTGGAGGGTGTTGAGTTATGTTGCCACGGAGGCCGTAGTAGCTTGACATAGCGCCCAAGTTGGAATCTGTGTCATTGTTGGGTTTTGATGAAAAAAAACACCAGAGGTCTTGACAGATGTATGTTACATTCTGTTCGGTGTTAGGTTGTGCTGTCTGGTGCTTTCCCCCGTCACGATCTTTCAGGCTTGCACTGGCCTTTTTCGGGCGGGGTGAAGCGCAGCTGTCCGACCAAAACGTCTTATTAAGAACATATTCTTAGAGTCATATTGTCATATCCTATTCTTGCAAAGCTACATGTGTTTCTGATATTTCTATACTTTGACTGCTTCCCATCTTTCGACTGGGAGTGGCTGCTAGGCCCAGAAATTTGCATGTAGGTTGCTTGCGAGGACATAACAATGGAATTGGCTTGGCCTTTCTACGACAGATATTATTCTTTTTGTGCAAATAAGCTCAAACGGATGCTTGGACTATGCCATTCGAAGATTCCTGCGGTGTCACGTTGCATTCCCAAATTCTGTGGTCTATTCAGATGATACAAGACGTCTGGAAAGAACCGACGCGATGCTTGGACTCTGCATACTTCTCAGGTCTAGGCCACTGTTTCTTGTGATTAGACCAATCACGCCTCGGTAATTCATGAGTAACTCAGCACTCAGAACGGTCTCTTTAGGAAACTCTTTATGTTGGCTCACGTTTTCCAAATCCGGGATCCATCGATGACTCAATGACCGAGGACATCAAAGAGGCCAAGCAACTGCCAGGTGTCAATGGAGGCCATGCAGTCAAAGCGTAGAGGATGGCCATTATCCACCGCTGTATAGTAGTGGTCCTTGGTTCGATCAGCGGTTTTACAGGCAAAAAAACATGTGCTGACTTTGAGGTGAGGCAACTTGAAGCCAAAACAAACAAAACAAACCAAGGCTCGTAGTGATGCTGATGGTGGTGAGGAACGGGAACCTGCCATGCGCACAAGATTCACCAAGATTCATCGATGTTGTGAACATGGTATCAGTCGATTCGACTGATACCGACTTAGATGAGGACTTACTGAACATGGAGAACATGACAGCTTCACGTGGTAGTGTGAACCAGGCGGGGCATCCTGAAAGGGATTTCAAGAGATTCGCTGACTTGCCTTCAGCAGTATTATCAGTGTTGGAGTGTCACCAAACATTGTCAAAGCATGTCAAAGCCTCATCTAAAGTTTCAGGAATCTAAGAGAATCTAACAGGTTCGGAAGCTATCTGAATTGCTTGAAGCAAGTTCAGCAAGCTGACACTGTCGGTTTCTATTGCCTCTTACTAATACACAGCAACTGACTTGTGGCTAAGATGTTGATTTGACTCAGAAGCAAATAATGCAAAGGAAAAGAAGCATCTCCTCATCGTAAGTGTACCTGCAAGAAAAAGCTGTGAGAATTCGCAAAGCTTTGATTTGATCACTCCGCTTAAGATTCCTGCCATTCTTGCATCAACCATTCTATGGGTGAAGCTTGCATCTTTGCAAAATCATTGGTTTTGGAGGTGTTTGCAACTGCTGTATTGTGTTTCTGGGTCTTTCTGACCTGTCTTCTCGTCTTCAGAAGCTTACGCAAGTCGCAGTCTTTTTGCAATTGCGGTTCCATTTTATGCAGGTCCTTCACTGTCATGGTTCTGCCAATTTCATGATAGAGTAAAGGATGTAGAGGGTTTCACAGTGCCCCCCTTGCAAAACGGAAACTGTCCATAGCCGGTGCAACCAAGTGTGACCAAGTGCAACCAGGTTACTCGCGGATGTGAGCAACTACCTGTGGCTTCTCTATAGGTTGAGGCACTGTTGGCCAATGGCTTGCCGACCTGGCGAAGAGTCGATTGGAGCGTTGCAATCTGATCCAATCTGAGTATATCTGAGTCATTTCATAGCATTGCGAAGGGCCCCCATCTACAATTGAACGCTTCGTCCGTGAGATTCGCGTTTGCAAATTTGATCATTCCGTTTTGCTGCGAATCTTCTCTCTACTGAGGAGCTTGCACGTCGTCTGCTCCACGAGGAGTTCCACGAAGAAGAGTCTTGGCACAGACGAGGAGCATGCAACATGAAGACGTTGGAAAGATGGAAAGTTAAAAAAGAGGATGCAGTGGTACTGAGTGGTACTGAGTGCTCTATACTGAGTGGTACTGGAAAAGACTGGTCAAACACAAGAGAAATGAAAGGAAGGCGAACACGTGAGAAGTTGAAAGAGAGGGACCGAGATGTCTCTGCACCCTCTGAAGATCTCTGAAGTCTTTCTGCTCTTGGGTAGAAACAAATAAAATGGTCCAGGTCATGCCACATATGCTGAAGAAAGGACGGCAAGAAACATAAGAAAAAGCGTTTTGCGTAGTTTTTGCGGAGATGTCTTTCTTGTCTTTCTAGTTTTTGCGTTTGCGGAGTTTACATTTCTCTTATTTTCTCTCTCTCCCACTTTCTTCCTCCCGGACTCTCGCAGAGTCGACACTTTCATTGTTCCTTCCACCTCAGTTTGTCTTGCCTCGTACTGGCCGAAGAAAAGCGCTGCAGTCACCTCAAAAACATGATGCGTAGACAAATGTATAATATATATATATATATATATTGTATATATAGGTATGCGCAGTTATATGCATACAGTTTACAAGAAAGCAAAGCAAGGCAAAAGCTCGTGTAGAACAAGGGTCTGGTCCACACCAGCTGAGGGCAAGGACCGTAATTGCTGTGAGGAGAATGCACACGACGAAGGGCATGATAGACCTTCAGAGCTAGGACAGGACAGCTAGGACAAGCACCGCACTAAGCCGCGCTGCAGTCTGGCTCTTCTCTTCTGAATTCCCATGTCACCTACAGTGCCCTACAGACTCTGGATTTTTCTTCAATGTCTTTGAATTGGCATCTCTTAGTTTCCAGCCCCCAGTTGAAGGTCGGACCTTTGCAGAAATCACTGGCACATCCCTTCCAACAGTGGTGTACACTGTACGCGTCTCATAAATACTCAGGAATCATCAGTCACACTGTCAACTTCCCTTAAGTCCATTCTGTGCATGTCGAAGTATTCAGTCTTCTTTAATCTGTTGGGGGTTGGCGTTGGCAGTTTGGCAAAGCTTACTTTTGATGCCCACTCACCGCATATTTGCTCCCTCTATTTTGCAGCTCAGCAACCTCTAGCGGCCTCAAACTTTGAGGGGATTCCAGTGATTAAAAGGCTCAATTTTGTGTCACTGAAAGGCTTGCAACTTCAGAAAGTCTTGCTACCTCCTGCAACCTCCTCTATCGGTTTGGCCATTCCAGCCCCAGTGGATTTTCTCAATATGTTCATGCACTCCTGTGACTGATTTGGTACTTGCACTCCACGCAACGCATTTGCGAGCAAAATGCTTGCATCTGCACACTGAGCTAGTGACTGCTCCTGGCCGCAAAGCCCAAAAAAATACAGCAACGCCAAGATTTCATAGCCCTCTTGCAAGCTTTAGGTTCTGCAAGGGTGTCTTTGGCTGACTGTCTTGTGAGTTGTCTAATCCTTCACTTTTGACGTGGGTTAGAACCATGGAGCGAGAAAGCCAAGAAAGTAGAACCAATTGTTTCTCGATCGCATGATTTGTATTGTATATTATATTATATTATATTATAAGTATTAAAATTTGTTTAAGTAGCATTGCAGTAGCATGTTGCAAATGGGATCCCGCCGGATCCGGCCTGCGTCGGGATTTGGCGACCTTGCCAAGTGACATGTGGATATGGGCCCTATGGGCCGGCCACTGTCGGCCTAAATCAATACTCTGGATACAAAATTCCAAATGTGGCTCGACTTACTGTACTTATTTTTTTTCTTGGTGTCTTTGCTCCATTTTTCTACCATGTCTGGAGTTGATGCGTCGCAGGTGATCAAGTGGCACGGCTGAGCGATGTTTTGAACTTTCCACTCAGGCTGTCACACAATGTCTCCAGCCTGTTAAACGATCTGAACAAGACATGTCTTATGCAGGGGCAGCTGCCTTGAGTTGCAATAGTGTCCTCACACATTCAATCCACACACAGTAGAGAGGTTCTTTACGCCACTGAGACTGTGTTGATGGAGGGGCACTTGCGGCTCAATACCTTTAATTCATTTATTCTGGAGCTCACAGAATCTCCGATGTATATGATAAAAGGTTTGACTTTAATGACAACTCTCTTGCTGGCCCAGTCTGCTATGCTACTGGATTCATCACGGTCCGGGAAAAAAACAAACAACAATTGACAATTTTGTTACTTTAGCTCGGAGCGCACCTTCACTGGAGTGTATCCTGGACAAATGAAATTCAGATATGACACCTTTGGTCTTTGTTACCTCGTGAACTGGCACGACGTCACGACGTGTGAGTTGTTCCAAAAAAAAATGCAAGCAGCTTGGCAGCTTCATCAGGTATCAATGAATTTGGGATGCAAAATCTCCAAGTCCTTCGCCAAACCTAAGTACAGGAAACCGACTTACTGGACATCAAGTGACCAAGCACCATGGACCATGCACATTCTTGTTCGCAAATGTATGTTGCATCAACAGAAGAAAGACAATAAACTTGAATAAAATGATATGAATGATATATAATGATATACATATTAATATAAAGTATTAAATATATATATATATTCATATATACTGTAATATGAATAAAGTATTAAATGTGGCCAAATCATTGGCCCATCCGGGCATGTCATGTCTAGACTGCTTTTCACCCAATGTGACACCGGGGACATGCAAACTTCAATCGAAATTCAGGGGACCAGTCCATGATGGGATGTATTGGGTGACATCACACAAGACTTTGCTGGGAGGTGTCATTGAAGCTAATTTAGTGCCTTGACGCCAGCCAAGGAACGACATCATCCCGACCTAATGGTCCAGCGATCAAAGATTTGCGCAAGATCTCATCTGTGACTATAGAGGAAGAGGAAGAATTCAATGAGCAACCCAAATCCTGCTACCTGGTTTTCCTATTCAACAGCCTGCAAGAAAAGGTCCTTACCATCTTCCAGAAGGACATCTTGCTTAAAGAAACAAGACTCCTCGCAAGGCTCAAACCAAGATTTGGCAAATGTAAGACGCTTTGTAAGTCTAAGGCGCTTGTTGTCTGCACATGGATCCAACAAAAATCCAAGGGGTCCAACACTTGTTCCAAAGAGCTGTGTTTTTCTTGCCTTTCCATCGATGCTGAGGCTTTAACTCCACGCTTCGTAGATGGTGGAGGAGCCGCCACGTCAGCTTCGAGCCAAAAGCTGTGCGGAAACTGCGGAACCTGCGAGAGCTGCGGAACCTTCGAGATGTCGACTGTCACTGTGATCACTGTGATCACTGTGATCACTGTGATAAAGAGCTCCACACAGTCGACATCTCGTGGCACCACGTATCTCTGAAAAGTCGGCACATGGGACATGCTGGTCGTGACGACGGTGCCACTTGGAGAAGTAGATCTCACGTGAATGCATGAATGCAAAATGCAGAACCAAGCAAAGAACGATTTAACCAACCCAGCACATAGATCGCATATCACTGCGTCTATGAATCTTTGTATTTGCTTTTCATTGAAATCACTGTCCTTTCGCTTGCTACACATTCATGTGTCAAAAACATGTGGAGATGTGTAGAGTGTAGAGCCATTGCTGACACACACACACACACCAACTGGGAATCGGAACGCTTCTGTTTGGCAGCTTTGGCTTTAGCCTTTACCTCGCCACGCATTTCAATACTTTGAGTCGAGATATGACGGATGTGTTTGCTGAGCATAGAAGATACAGCATACAGCAGCCAATGTAAGTCTCAAAAACGACAGAAAGATACCAAACCTTTTTGTGCTTCTGCTCCACTTTCACTGCCCTGACAAGAAACGGAGAAGGCATATTATGGATGTCTCTGTCACAGATTATCAGATTCGGTGATTTGCTATTTACAGTAAGCTGCAAGCTGCTGAAAGCTGCAACGAGACTGAGTGAAACATAGTAGAGCATAGTAGAACATAGTAGAACACTAGAATAATATTAATAAGGCTCTCCAGCCCAACCGTTACCCTTCTGAGCACCCCACCCAGTGTTTGTGGTCGGCTTACTTTTTCCAATTTGTGTCTTCTTGACCTTGACACAGCGCGGAGGCACACCAAGATCCACTGCCAGACGCTCTCTAGAAACCGTCGGCCTTCAACAATCACTGATGACGCAAGTGGCAAAACATGGCAAAACATGGCAAAATTACATTCTCCACATAAAGTGTTTCTGTATATCTGTAAAATTTTGCCAGTGAATTACTCTGGGTGGAACTGAGTGAACTGCATACTTGCCCATTGCTCCAGAACGAAACAACTTGAAAAGTCTTGATGAAAATAAACCCGTTTGAAGCTTTGAGTGATGCAGGCCAAACCACGGCTAGCAGACCAGTTGGTAGTGTTCTTGTGTCGCTTTTGCAGGACTGAGGATTGTCAATCTGTACTCTTTCTGCAATCTATTTCATCACTACATTATGGCTGTGCATTGTTACATCAGGTCAACATGGCCTTTTCTGTTCTGAAAAAACCCACAATGTTTTTCAAACATTAGCTCCTTTGACTACAGCACCTACTTCGGTTGGGTCTTTGCACAAAATCACATATGGCAATTCTTCCATTCCACACCCTGGTTAAAAGCCACTGTGAATTGTGTGCCTCACAATTGGGCATACATCAGTTCACCTTTTCCCATTTGCTCCTTTTAGGGCCCAATGCCCATATCTCAGGGAGCATTCCGGCTTAGGGCTCACCCATGGGCATCTGAGCCGTGGTGACGCTACCAGCGGCCCTACCAGCAAAAGGCCGTTGCACCTTCGGCAACTTGCACTTCGTGAGGCAATGACCTGATTCAATTGGCATCTGAATCAACACTGGTAGCGGAGCCCCGTCCTGGGGCGACCTACCACAGGGACAAGTCCACCTACAACCACTTTCACTTGGACTTTAGCAACAACGAGCCCAACGCTACATCCAACCTACATCATTTCTGAGATCTTCGCTGGTTTGCAGTGCTTGGTGTTCTTGCCCCTCTGGCCGATCATCCTCGAGCTCTAAATGTAGTGCTGCGCTCTACTTTTTAAAGAATGACCTCAGCGGCGGCATCAAATCCGATGCATGGCGTGGACTTTGTCGAGGACACCTACATCCCGATCTTCACCAACAAGCCCAGCGGCTACAAGGAATGGCGCCAACGGATCTTGCTCTACAAGAGCGGCATAAACAAGAAGCAGAAGGAGGCGACCATCAATTTGATGACATTCCTCAGTGGCATTGCTTGGAAGCAGATTGAGGGGATCGCTTAGAAAGCTGCGGAGTCCGACGATGGCTTCATGACGATCCTCAACAAGCTGGACAAGACCTTCAAGTACAACGACCAAGTTGAGATGCCGAGAGCCTTCGAGAAATTCTTCTTTGGACTTCATCGACGAGAAGGCCAAACAATGATCAACTACGTGGCGGACCACGGTGAAGCCCTGGCCGAAGTTGAGAAGCATGGCATCAGCATAGCTGATAAAGTTGCTGGATGGCTTCTTCCACGTCGAGCTGGACTCATCACCGAGCAGAAGCAGATGGTGCAAGGACGAGCATCTGAGTTCACACAGACCTCAGTCATGGAGGCCATCTACTTTCTGTTTGGACAAGACTACAAAGGACGTGCCGGAGACAACAGAAGTTGGAAGTCCGGCAAGGGCTATGGCTTCAAGATGGTCCCGCAACCAGGACTACATGGTGGAGGACGCCTACGAGATGGATGATGAAGAATGGCCTGAAGAAGCCGATGACGATGCCTCCAATTGGGAACAATGGGATGACGAAGCCTATGCATGAGATGGAAGAGAACTACGAGGATGGGTATTACACCTACTTCCCTGAGGAGCACGACCTTGGCGACGAGCACTACGCTGAAGCTGAGCAATAATATGAGGAGATCTATGCGACGTACTTGGATGCCCGCCGACAGATGGCGAACATGAAAGCCAGCCGTGGCTTTTACCCTGTCGTTGCCCTGGCTGACAACTCATCGTTGCCGGGTCTCCAACCAGCCAGGGCCCGCGACCCCCCAAGTCCAAGGGCAAAAATGGCAGCCCAAAGGTGGAAGAATCCAAGCTAGAGGACACGCTGCCTCCAAGTGTTTGCGATGCGGCAAGACAGACCATTGGGCTCACAGACAAGCGCACCACCATAGAAGTGCTTGTGACCCAAGACAAGCTAGCTTGCTCTGGCTCCACTCCAAATGGGTTTCCAGTGAACAACAATATGCTGATGGCCTCACCAAACAAAGCGCTGCCCAACTGCTAGCCGACAGGCTACGTTTCCACTTGGTCAAGCTGAAGAGCGACATGTCGTTTCAAGCTGCAAAGAAGAAAAGCCCGCAAGAGAGAAAGCGCACAGCCGAGATGTTTGCTGTGAAGCGCCCCCGGAAGAGCGATGATGGCGATGTTCGCTATGTGCTTGAATGCCTGTTCTGCTGCTATGAAGACCTCGGAACCACACCACACCACCAACTATCACTACATTGACCTCAACCTGGACATGACTGTGCTGCTCTTTACCGCGATTCTGGCCTTTATCATGGGCAACTTCCTGATGCACGGCATCAAGACCATGTCATGGACGCCTTGGCTTGGATAGCTCCTTCGAAGAAGAATACCTCGAAGAGGTTAGTAGACCTGGAGATTGAGAACTACCGCCTGCAGATCGTGCGACTCCAAGATTTCACCATTTCCTTGGAAGCCCATGAAGCTGAGATGGAAAGGGTGGAGACTGAGAAAACCAAGCTGATTCGAAATCATCGGCGAGAGCTACCTGAGATCACCCAGAACCCAGTCTTCTTCACTCGAAGCGGAAGAGCTTGGCACGCTGATGAAAGGTGCCCTAGAAGGCTCACAGAACAAGGTATCTTCATGCGAGGATACTGCACCCTATGTGCTCACTTTCTTGGACGTGAAGTTCCAGCTGGTGAGTTTGGCGAAGGTGAGCCTGAACCCGTGCCCGCAGATTAGCTTTTGAATTTCTTTCATCACACCATTTTCACCAATGTGAATTGTGTGCCTCACAATTGAGCATACATCATTTCACCTTTTCCCATTTGCTCCTTTTAGGGCCCATTGCCCATATCTCAGGGAGCATTCCTGGTTAGGGTTCACCCATGGGCATCTGAGTCGTGGCGACGCTACTGGCGGCCCTACCAGCAAAAGGCCGTTGCATCTTCGACAACTTGCACTTCGTGAGGCAAGGAACTGATTCAATTGGCATCTGAATCAACAGCTACGGAATGAAAGCACTCTGTGTGTGTGCTCCCTGTGAAAGCCTGCAATTCACACAAGTCTGAGCCAAAAACAACAAGTTGATACAACGTACTGATAAAAGTAGACCAGAGTTTTGCATATATAGAAGGCAGAGTACTGTGTCAGCACTGGATGCCGAGACCAATGCACTTTGTCCCCTACCAAGAAGGTGCTAAAAGTTCAATCTGGAGCACAAAGATCGTGCTGCGGCGAACTCAACTCCCAAAGCTCCAGACACAAGTTCCCAAAGCTTCAATCTTTTTCCACGGCCCAATCTCCTCTGCAATTCTGGATCTTGAACCTGTCTGGACTTCTAAGAAAATCTTGAGCCTACTGCCATACGTCGGAAGATAATCAAGACTTGCAACAGCCAAACGCAGGAACCAAATCAACTGGAGTTTCACTCCACACTACGAAACTTGTTAGGTGAACATCTGTTCCAGGCTGTCGCAGCTCCAAGCCTTCGCAAAGAAAAAGAGATCGAGACAGAGAGAGACAGAGAGAGAGAGAGAGAGAGAGACAGAGGGAAGGAGGGGAAGGGAGGGGAAGGGAGGGGGAGGGAGGGGAAGGGAGGGGAAGG
>Ga0126342_10022348_pt1 | contig 10453 bp, 5 predicted proteins | sample Cyp1metagenome_FD_92528 | JGI IMG/M metagenome (GOLD analysis project Ga0126342, IMG submission 92528) | Coral microbial communities from Lord Howe Island, Old Settlement Bay, Australia - Cyphastrea 1 metagenome | ecosystem: Host-associated > Invertebrates > Cnidaria > Coral ...
CCTGCCCCACATCCTGGCAGGTGCGGAACATCAACAACGTGTGCAACTTACAAAGAACGTTAACATGCCCCACCCCACCCCACCCACAGACCCTCGTGGACGTAGTATCAACCTCGTGCCAAAACCCTGGAAAATGTTGAGAAATGGTGAAAGGCACACGGCCGTCTATGCGGCGTGTGCCAACTACACTACCACTACAACTTCAACTTCAACTACAGCTTCAACTACGCTTCAACTATACTTCTAATACAACTTCAACTACACTTCAACTACGCTTCAGCTACAACTACCGCTTCAACTACACTCCAGCTACAACTACAGCTACAACTTCAACTACTATTACCATTACACAACACTACAAATACAACTACAACAGCTACTACAACTACTACAACTACTACAATTCCTACAACTTCAGCTTCAACTACACTTCAACTACAACTGCAACCTCAACTACAACTACAATTAGCATTACACAACGCTACAACCACAACTACAAATACAACTGCAACTACAACATTACAACTTCAAGCACATCCACTGCACTACAACTACAACTACAATTACAACTACAGTTACGATTACATTGCACTTCGCTACACCACACTACATCCTGCAGTTGTGGGTGAGGTGACCACTGCAACCACTTCAAAAATCACAACCACCTTTCGGTCCATCAGTGGATTCGCTCTGCCATCCATGCATCGCAACAACTCACCTCTCCTATAGTTTCCTATCTTTGAGACTTCCGCCACCGCCTTGTGCGGTACTACTGGTATAATATGTGTGTGTATATATATAATACACAAATAGATAAATATATTGAAGTTATCCCATGATGTCCCCATGATTTTTCCATTCTTCTTTCAGCGACAACTGGACTTGGACACTTGGACTTGTCCAGCTTAGGCCGGGGCAATCCACTTGGGCTGTCCGGGGGCCTGGCGGTTTTTTTATTGACCTGGCTGGATAGTTTGGTATGATAGTTGGATACCCTCTGGTAAACTAACAGTTTGCGATTGAAAATTGCCATTTATAGTTGATTTATCCATTAAAAATGGTGATTTTCCATAGTTATGTTAGTTTACCAGAGGGTAGTTGGTATGAAAGATAGCTGTATATTGTTGACCTGGCTGAATAGGCTGTATATTGTTGACCATTGTTGACCATTAACAGTTTAGGTATAAAAACTATGAAAAGTTTAGCTATTACCATATTGGTAAAGCTATATTGGTAAAACCTATATTGGTAAAGCTATATTGGAAAAGCTATATTGGTAAATAGGTAAAGCTACAGCTAAAGGAAACTATTATTAAAACCATTGGCACGAAAACTATTTGATGCTACTAGTGTAAAGTGTAAATAATTTTAGTAGCTAGTTGATCATTATAATGGTACAGTGGTAATTTAGCCATTAAAAAAATGGTAGGATATTCTATAGTAGATTGGAATTATATATTATACTTTATGGCATTCTATTTTCCAAAATGGTATAATGGATTTATTGGAGATGATATTTAGTATATATTGATTCATTGATATTGTAAAATACGCTTTATATACCATTTATTTGCCAAATATCCATTGATATAGAACCGCTAAAAATAGTATAATAGATTTACCCATGGATTATGGTAGAATATTCTATCATAGATCACTATGGCCATGCAATCCAATATTGGATATTAATAGACCTGCCCACCATTCATAGAATACCCTCTGGTAAACATACAACGTGGTAAAGAAAATCAACATTTTGAATAGGTAAATCAATTATTTCCATGGGGTATTTTCAATATATGTAACAAAATACCAGAGGGTACCAACTATAATGGTTGTTTTCCGATGAATGTTAGTCCAATGATTATCCATTGATATAATAGTATCCATGGAGGCTATATAATCCAATATAATGTATTATACTAGCCATTATTGAAATACCAATGGATTATAATGGCCCAAATGGTATACCAACAACCTATAATAGCATTGTTAATAGCCATTATATTGAAGAATAAATGCATTGTAATCCAATGGATTATTGAAATATTATAGCTATTCAAATAATCATTATTATGGATCATGGAAGATGATTAAGACTATCCATTTACATTGGAGAAAAAATGGATTGAATGGATTATAATCCAGTGGCTATTAATAGGGAAGATGAAAGAACCATTGTATTTTGATATGATATGTTGGTTGATGTTTTTTGGTTTTAGATACAGTTGATAGTATTTTGATGGCTCCACAAAAATATTGGAATCTGATTAATATGATATGATACAACTTAAAAATGATGGTTGGTTAGTTGTTTTGGGAACTTGACTACCTGTTTTTTGGTGATTATGAACTAACCCATTTCAATAGGAAACCTATCAACCCAGTAGTATTGAGAACGGGGTATTTTTCATGGCTCATTTGGGTGTGTTTGAAAGGGGTATACCTCCCCAAGTGCCCATGATAGGAAACTGGGGATTAGCCTCGAATCAAACATGGCAAGGGAAATCCCCAATGGAATGGTGGATTTTCATAGCCACACATGGCTGGGAAATCCATCTAGCGGCCAAACTAAATGGAGGTTTCAAGCTGGGAAAATCATTGAACTATTGCTGTATTGCTGGTGCATTTTCCGACCATGGAACTGGTTACCGGAGGTTTATGGGCATAGGAATGAGCACTTCACAATGTGGCAACAAAAACTGGTTGGTGGTTTGGAACATGAATTTTATGATTTTCCATATATTGAGAATTTCATCATACTCATATTTTTCAGAGGGGTAGGTATACCACCAACCAGCTAATCACCAGCCCAAAACCTTACAACACGACAGCAACGGAAAGTTTGTGCCCCTCAAACCCAACATCAAGAGTGAAAGTTAGCGGCAAAACATGTCTACAAACCCCAGAGGAAAAACATCAACGGTAAAGAAGATACACATTGAACCTCAACACATCACAACCAATATGCCAACATAACTTGTTCTCGCACGCCTGTTTGGCCATGTGTCTGGATAAATTATTGATATTCCACTCGAAATTCACCTGACTGTTTTCAAAAGTCATGATACGTTCAACCCTAGCTGGGTCAATCGACTGGTTATATACGAACGGTTGTACAACTGTTCATTTTTTTTGCGAGCTATCAATGGTCAAATTCGCCCATTCACCAGCAAAAGAAGTGAGATTTGTTGGCATACATCGGATTCACCTTCAGAGTTGGGAAGCCCTTCTGTTTCTGAAGCATACATATTGGTATAACAAGATATTTTCGGTATATCCAGGCTGGTAATTTACAACGCCCAAGGTGACGACCTACATCAAGGGACCAGTTCCTGGAGCTGCGTACGCCGACATTTTTGAACTATTGGGGGATAGAGCCAGGGCCTTTTTGTTCCTTGATTTATAGAGCCATGAAACATGGTGACTTTCCGCAAACTCTTCTGGTTGGTGGTTTGGAACATGTTTTATTCTCCCCAATAGTTGGGATGATGATCCAATCTGACTAATATTTTTCAGGGGGGTTGAAACCACCAACCAGCCTTAGTTTATCAGTTTTTTCCAACCTTTTTTTGTTGGGTACTCTTTGAAGCTCTGCAATTGGTCATGTTCAGGATCAAGCAGCCTTGATGTTTGGGGATGGATTTTGAGCCCTCCCATGAAAATTGGATTATGATCCGAAATGACTTTCCAAATTACAGTAATTCTTGGTTTGATATCCCCCATAGAATGGGCCCATTCTTATCATTCTTACTGGCTTACATTCTCAAATGCTGTTGCATTTGGATTCCAAAAATACATCTCTATCATGTTCCCCAACTATCTAGTCATTCTTCAATCTTCAAGCTCTTTTGAGGACTTCTATGATAGATATCAGGTGGCAGATCCCTAGCAGCCGCAGTAAACCAAGTGGATATCTATATATATAAATATATATGTATACACAATATATAACCATAGGAGAACATATTATACCCCAGTTGTATATGGGATGTCCCCAATCATCATATGGAGGTTATAAATTCCCATGGCACCCATTTTTTTCCACCTGGGGCCCCAAATTGGAGATCTTCCTCGAAGCTCACTGACCGCTGGTCACATCAGTGTTCAATCCTGGATCCCTCCACAAGGAGGTGCACATAAAATTTGACTATTTCCGATGAAAAATGTGGATATATGGTGGTAAAATGCTTTTTTTGATGGTGATATATGGATGATGGTAAACAGACAGAAAACTATGGAAAGTCACCATTTTTTAGCTAGGAAAATCCACTATTTCGACTGGGCTATTTTCAATAGCAAACTGTTAGTTTACCGCTATTTCCCATGAAAATGGATGATGCTTAAAAACCTGACATGTTTTCCCTGTCAAAAGTGCTATTTTAGAAAAATCGGAGGTCTAGACCCGGTCTAGCCGAAAAAAAATCAGGTCCCTCATGAATCGTTCGCCAGGGTGACAACCACATTGATGCCCCTGGTGACGCTACTTGGTTGCAGAAAAGACTTGTTGTGAGTGGGGGGGAGGTTGAATCCTTATAACGATAGGTGTATATATATATATACAATAGTGTATCTTTTATGTTTATAAGATGTATAATTATATATATAAAATTACATATAATTATATATATAATCGATTATAATCGTATATTATAGTTATATGTATAGTTATATATATATATATATTTATTTAATGTGTACAAATAAATATATATATATACACATCATTATATATATATGGTACATGATATCCACAAGTTTTCCCAACGGCTCAGGTGCACCGAAATCGGTGGCGTCTGTGGCAGCTTCCCGAGCCCCGAAGCCCGGCGCGACGAAGGGCTGAATCTGCTGGGCCCGGTGGTCCTGGGCTACATCCGCCCGAGGGCCCGGGGCGCTTACGGCATGGGAAAAACCACGGGAAAACCATAGGAAAATGGTGGTTTAATGAGTTTTAATGGTGGTTTAATGGGATACAATGGGATTTAATGGGACTTCATGGGTACTTTAGTGGGATCATGAGATTTTTCATGGTATTTTTCATGGGATATGATGGGATTTAGAGGGATTTTTCATCGGATTTAAATAGGGTTTGATGGGGAATTGATGGGGATATAGTGAATATAGTGGGAAAATCAAAAATCATCGAACAAAATGGTGATAGAGTGGTGATACACAGAAGTATTTTTGGTTATTAATGGTACTAACTAACTTGTAATAACCCCCATAAGTGAGGATATGGCCCCCCCTATGATTATGCTTATACAACCACTTATGGGACGCAATACGGATGTACAGTACCCTCCAGTTTAATCAACCATGGCTGGGAAATCTGGAAATGGAGGTTTGATTACCAGAGGGTAAGGTGATGATTAAAACGAGTGAGAAAGGGGAGGAACTCTAGAAAAAACAGTCTGTAAAGCAGCGAAAGTGAGAAGGAACCACTAATGATTGGATTTTCGCAACGAGTTGATAAGCTATTTCGTGGTTCATCTTGAAATAGGCCAATGAGTCCATGATAGTCCATGTCTTTCATAGTTATCCCAGCGTCGTGCGCGTTCAAAGACGTCAAAGGTGTGGATCAAAATTCCTTTATTGAGCCCATCTATTACGGAGTGCCGCGGGCTCAGACTTGACGGCGCACGTGGGGAAGATGGAGCGACTGGGGCGTATGGCGCAAGCAATATATATATATATATATGTAGTGTCATATATAGATATAGATATATATAATGGAAGAGCTTTTGCACGGAAACTATTATAATACCAGTATAATGGTGATAATTATAATCATTAAATAATCATAACATAGTATGGCACAATATTATATTTATATATATATCACATATCATTATTATCCCCATATATGCTTAATAGATAATAATATCCTGGTTTATACTGAAAATATATCACACATCATATTAACCCCATCAGATATTAATATGGAGAATGATGTCCAGATGGGGATATCCACATTGTCATCATATGCAGTTATTGGATCACTGACCCAATTATCATTATCATGTCCATTAATATGAATAATTAACCCCCATAATCCCAGTATCATACATCATCATTATCCCCATTTATGATATAATATCGTATTATGGATAATGGGATTATGTAAGATGATTATACCATTTATTATTACCATTAATGATGGATGGCGATAATGGTGCTATCTTTGATATACGATGTTTATGATATGATGGGATTATATATAATATTATAACATGATCATTATCATTATCCCATTTAGAATAGTATCCCCATTTATGATACATACTGGTTATACCATCTGGTTATTTAACATAGCTATGGAAAAAGACTTATAAATGGAGGTTTATAGCTGGGAAAATCATCTGTAAATGGGCCATGGCTTCCATAGCTATGTTAAATACCCGGAGGGTAATATATTTGGTGGCTTCCACGGCTCGTAAATAGGTTTTATTCCCAGTGATTTCCCTACTCAACCATGGTTTCTAAGGGTGTGTTTAATCTTAATATGAATGATTAACCCCATAATAATCCCAGTATCATACATCATCATTAACCCCGTTTATGATAGGGGAAAGGGATTATTTATGGTCTTCTTCGTTCTTCCCAGCCCTTTGTTTTCGTTGCTCGCCCAGGAGCAACGCCTTAGTGACCTTCGAACTTCGCGGCGCACCTTGGCAAGTTGAGATTCCACCCGGGGAAAACGGCCAGGGAAATGCTGATGGTGGTTTCCATAAATCTGGGTAAATTTGATCACGACCTCACTGCGACCGAACCCTGGGAATCATGGTGAATTTTTGGGGAATCATCCCCTTTTATGGCCGCAAGATTCAGGTTAGTGAAATATTATAATTTACCCAGATAAATGGGTGATACCCCATAATGGTTGGTTTGTAATGGAAAATCCTATTAAAATTTGGATGATAAATGGGGTTTCTTCCATTTCAGGAAACCTCCATTTCACCCGTCAAAAAAGGGAACAGGTTAGAAAAGGGAATGAATAGTCATCCCAACTGACTTTCACTCCATCATTTTTCATAGGGGTAGGGCTCAACCACCAACCAGCAATAAACTGACGATGTCCTACCGTGAGCGGTTCAATTTCTGTCCAAATCATTAAAGACATCAGCCAAGGAATGGTTGCCAGTATATCTATAGTCATCCTGGAATAGATACCATATGTAATCAATGGCCATTTCAGGAACCGATTTATTGGAGGTACCTACCATATACAAGGCCTATTTTTCAGGCCTATGTAAGGGGATATCCCCACAAAATATGGCCTTATATGGTACCAACGTACCTCCATTTTAGGATCCTGAAATTCCCATTGATGTAAATGTCAAAAAGCAGAACTAGATTGGGACTATCCCAATCTACTGCTGATTATTCGTGAAATCCACAATTAAGACATGGAGGTTTCCTAAAATACGGGTACCCCAAATCATCCACTTTAATATGGTTTTCCATTATAAATAATCCATTTTGGGGTACCACATCCTGAAATTTCCACATTGTATCTACTTTAGGATGATTATAATGATTAGTACTGATCAAATATAGATAGTTGGATACTCATGTCGTTATGTGATGGACACATAATTGCCAACAATATCGATCAATCATCTGAATTCTAATAATCTAATCAAACAATTATCTGATTCCAATGGTCATTGGGTTCCATTATATTAGTTAACTAATAATGGATTATTGGATGTATTTATTGGATTAATAGATACAGTAATGTTGGATTATTGGATTCCATCCCCATTATTGGAATAAGCCACTTTTTTCAGGCAACTGAACGCTACCTTTAACGGGGGCCCCATCCTTTTTTGGATAAATCTCCAACCATCTGACTACGGGGGATTCCTCGCTGATGCTCTCAGGAAACCCAAGCGGATGTGAATGATGTGCTGGTCATCCGGCGCCCTCCGGGCTATACCATGTGGGGGAGCCCCAGGGCTTCGACCCGATGCCGAAGGGGGTGACCAGGATGGTAGTTCGATGATGTTTTCTGCATATTCTCCAGATTTCCACTTCTATCTTGGAAAGGTGCTATAGATGGCTAGGTAAACATTGATTTAACTTGTGTTTACGGGCACTCACTTGCGCTGAAGCTGGCTTCTCTACCTCTTGTGTTTGACCACCTTCAAGAATTCTGGTGCCTTGACAAACCATGCCCAAACATGCATTGGAAACCCTGGTTTAGTATGGTTTAGTATCTTATCTATGTATCCTGTTGGCTGCCCATTCAAGGGAATTGATGCCTGGGGAGGATTCATTCCCACTTGGCATGTGAACATGTGTCAATTTGCTGGTAAGATTTTCCCATGGTTTCCTGTGAAACTGGGATAGCCCGAATTTCGGAGGTTCAAAATGGGACGATCCAATGGATGTGGGCTGGGGGGGTAGATCCACCATTTCGGGACACCCAAAAATGGTGCTGGTCTATCCCACATGAATTCCATTGTATGTTGTATATGGATCTATATCCATGATACCTCTCATGTGTATTTTCATGTTATGATATATTGTATGTATTCATCATATACCCATTATATCGCCAGTATATGTTATACATGTCTTTATTCCCCATTGCAAGAGAAGTGACAGCTGACTCATAGTATCCAACATCCCCATTACATGTTATATATATATATATATATATTATATGCATTTGATGTGATATATCGCGTAGTATCTCCATTATATGTTATACATCATACATACATATTATTTCACATTATATCTTATACATACTATATATATATACCATTATACATATATATATATATATACTCATCATATCCCCCATGATATCCCCGTTATATCCCCACCCCCAGGACGGAAGGCACCTTGCGAGCCCTGAGATCGGTGAGCTTCGGAGAGAACGGTTCCGGGGCCAAAATTTTTGTGCGCGCGCCATGTTGATGGCCTGGGTGGGACAAAAACTGGTTGGTGGCGACTGGAACCAGCAACAAATAGGGATTTAATAGGGATGTATATATAACCATTATAAATGGTATATCATAACTGGTTGGTGGTTTGGAACATGACTTTTATTTTCCCCAATAGTTGAGATGATGATCCAATCTGACGAACTCATATTTTTCAGGGGAGTAGGTATACCACCAATTATAAAATGTGGGATTCAGCCAATGGCATAAACTTCCCATTTGGGAATATGTTCTTACCACCCATTTATGGTAATTGTGGGTTTACCACATTACTAAATGAAGGTTCAATTAATGGTAGTTACTCACCAAAATTTATTATGATTATCATCCGTCGTTGCCTCATTTATGGCCTACGGGGCCCCCAAGATAGCTAGGTTGCCTGGTAGGTGGCTTAACTATGGTTTATGGTAGATATATTCTATAGTATTCATGAGGCTTTAAACCAACAAACATAACTGGGGGGCACCATCCTGTAGAATAAAGGGTGTTAACCATCAAACATTGCGATTTAATGGGACTTAAAAAGCAAAAATAGTAGTGATATCATCGAATTTTCGACAGTGATTCAATGAGATTTAATCAACAAAAATTGTGTTTTTTCTAATTAGATATATCATGGCTTAAATTCATGGGATAAATGGAAGAATAATTCCGGTTCTTTTCAGTGTGTCGATGATTGGGGAATTATTGTCACAATGCCAACATCCGCGAATCTTGGGGAATCGATTTTGGGAATACCCTCTGGTTATTTAACATAGCCATGGAAGCCATGGCCCATAGAAATAGATGATTTTCCCAGCGACATCAACCTCCATTGATTTTCGGGATTTTCCATGGCTATGTTAGTCATAACCAGATGGTATATGTTTATTTTGGGGGGGAGGTTCCGAATCAGAAAATCCAAGTAATTGATCCATAGCTGCCATAGCTATCTACAAGAAAATGGATGTTTTGCTGGATGTTATATAGTGGATAGTAGCGGATGAATACCAAGGGGCATATGTATAGTTGGATAATTTACCAATAGATAGGTAGATTGATAGATGGATGGATGGATGGATAGATAGATAGATATGTATGTATGTATGTATGTATGTATATATGTATATACATAGGAGCAGTGGCTGCAACCTACCCCTGTTGGATGATGATTAGTTGGATCATAGTAGCCACCGATAGGGTTGATCAGAAATTGTGGATCCCGTTCTCAACAAAAAAGAAATGCTCAGTTTCGCAATTTTTGGAGATGGTGATATTGAAATTTTGGGATTTTAGCCAGGGTATCAAACAAACATCAACAAACATAAACAAATCATCAGGGCACAATTGGATATAACTAACTCAACAACGTGATCTCTGTGTTCAACTTGTCTACCTTTAAAATTACTTTACTTCGTGTGATCCCCACCATGACATTTATACATGTTCTTACTGGCACATCTTCTGGCATTCTATCTGACATATCTTCTGACATTCTATTTGGCATTCTATCTGGCATA
>Ga0126342_10022349_pt1 | contig 10453 bp, 11 predicted proteins | sample Cyp1metagenome_FD_92528 | JGI IMG/M metagenome (GOLD analysis project Ga0126342, IMG submission 92528) | Coral microbial communities from Lord Howe Island, Old Settlement Bay, Australia - Cyphastrea 1 metagenome | ecosystem: Host-associated > Invertebrates > Cnidaria > Coral ...
ACTAACTGTTTCTTTGCTAACTCTTTCTTTGACTAACTCTTTCTTTGACTAACTCTTTCCCTCACTAACTCTTTCTTTGACTAACTCTTTCCCTGACTAACTCTTTCTTTGACTAACTCTTTCCCTGCATTCTAAAAGTCCGTAACACGGAAGTTTCTCCCCCTAAACTTCCTTTGATGATATATGGGGGTATTCAAATAATGCTGGCACCCCAGAAGCTGGATGGTTGATAATGGATAATCCGATAATCCTCTCAAAATAGATGATTTGGGGTGCCTCGATTTTACGAAACTTCTGGTTATGAGTCCAATCCCTGGTAGCCTACCCGAAAAACTGCTGGTTTGTGGATGTTGATTCATTTGACCCATCCCCATATCAAACACACAGGATCTACACTTATGGCCCGAAATACCAGTTATTTTTGTACTGAACTAGCCGCATGAAAATGGTTGATGTGATTGATCACATAGAAACAACCAGCTATAATCATTTATATATCATTTATGATTGGTTTCAACGGCCATAGCTGTATCGTCCAGCCGTTCCAGCTCCGCCAAGCTTCTGCACATGAAGGGTGTGGTGGTGGTGGTGGTCGACGACGAGGTCGTGGTACTAGAGCTGCTGCTGGTAGTGCCTGGGGTCACAATGGGAATATCACCAGATCAGCAAGAAAAATGCTGGACTCAATGGGATTTATATAATGGGAATATCATGGGATATAGAATGGGAAAGGATGGGATATACTCGGAATACACCCAGGGATATACAGTAGAATAGGGTATAATGGTGATAGAGGGTAGCTATTGGAAGCAGTTGGAGAGAATGGGACGAAATCGGAGCAATCGTCTAACAATTAACAATAATAACGAGGGTTTGATGAACATTAATTAGAGGATATAATGGTGAATGATGGTAACATATGCCAGCTCATAGTGGGACTTAAATTCGAGCTGGGGCCCCAGTTCGCTAGCCAAGTTGGCATATGTCACAAAGATTTCACCAGGGCACTAGGGTTTATGATAGATATATCGAAGCAGTTAATGGGGTTTATGACTCAACTTTTATATTTGGGGGCCACTTCTAGGAATGTAATGGGGATAAAATGGGAATTTGTGGGAAATCATCTATAATTATCAAGATATATGTGATATATGGGAATATAATGAGGATTGCTTTGGGTATACTGGGGTGTTATCCTTTGGTAATTCAACATTAGCAATGGAACATGGCCATGTTTGATAGGTAAACCATCTACAACTGGGCCAGTTCCATAGCTATGTCAAATTACCAGAGGGTATACGGGGGTGGCATAATTGATATTCTCATATTTCAGGCAGGGTTGCTCCCAACACCAGACACGGTTGGGTGGTAAATCGGGGAGTTACGAGGTAACCTAACCCCTTTGTTGCTATTGTCTATAGCTACAACCGGCTGGAGCCATCCCAAACAGCACATGGTAAGATTCGGGTATAATGGGTAAATGAGGAATTAATCAGGGTATAAGGTTTTATAACGCAGAACACATGATAAAGACGTGTATATATATAATATTATGACTAAATTGTTGGTATATAAAATATAAATATACCAGCCAATGACTTAAACTTAGGACTTTGGCCTATTGCAGGAAAAAACAGAGAAACCAAGTTTTTTGAAACATATTATGCCAGAATCAAAGAAACCCTGCAAAATACAAGGAAATGTACTATCTGGCACACGGTGGGAACAGAATGACATGACATAGGACACTTTCATGGAAAACAATTGGACATATCTAAGTCATGATGCGCATGGTTTTGGATTTACACGCAACAAAAATGCTAGAATTTCAATTGCCAGACCACCAACCAGTAAAGAATAAGTGGTAAGTGGTGAGATTTCCCTGCTTGCTCCGCTCTAAACACTTGGATGATGCAGCATTAGGGGAAGATCCTGGAATGAAACTGCCTATAGGGCACCCGAACGCTGACATGAACGCCATGGAAAAAGCAGAAACACAATGAACACATGATGGAAAATGATCTAAATCATGTAAAAAAAGGAATGATGAACCACGATCGCAAAGGCGTTCGCCGGGCACGGGTGGAATTGATCCAAATGGGGGAACCACTATTCCTGTGTCATCAGGTGAGGGCAGCTGAGGGTATTGGGCAAAAAAAACACATGGCTCAAAAAGCGCCAGTAAGCCCAGAACCAAGACTTGCCATTGAACAAACCACAACACAAATGACTTATAGGAAGCGCTCAAGGGATCCCCAAGGCTTTTTTTTTGCTGCCGGATGTTGCTTAATCCTATGTTCTTAGGCCTTGACCTGATATTCTTGTGATTCCCTATAGAGCTACAGGTTCCTTTGCTTTGCAATCCAATGTATGGGGAAATAAGAATCCCCTATGGTCCCCTCCAAAACGACATCATCTATCATCATGGCGCATGTGGCTAATCTATGCTAATCTTAGATATGACCTGAAGTATAAAGTGCCCCCCGTCCCACAGGTTAGTATCCAAATATAGATATGGCAATGGCAATGGCTATGGGTCAAAATTTAAGACCCAGTGGGCCACAGTTTTTAGTCTATGTTTAGTATTAACAATCTAAGTATTGGGGTACCTAATTTTGTTTCATGCCTGTCCAACATAAATACACGTTTTTTTTTTAAGCGTATACAAACTGAAACCTATCTCGGCGCCAAGTTGTAAGGATATTGGCGCAGTTTGATATGAGATCTTCAACTAATGATTGTTAGATTCGTGATATGATGTGACTATTTACATATGGCAAACCAATGTTGATCCGCAACACAGATGTTGATACCAACCACTACCAAGCAGATTATGTGTGAATGTCTGAGATCTTATGGGCGGAACAAAAAACAATTTTTTGACCATGTCATTGGCGAAAAAAAACTCGGTCGCCCTGGGAGGGGATCAATGGGGACATGATTCATGATTCGTGGGGCTATAATGCGAATATGTTTTCTATCAAAAAGTAGCGTTCAGAACGTGGAGAAAAGGAATATGAATAATATGATAGCAAGATTCATATCAAGCAACACTGAGTCACTGGAGAAACATGAGCGGGCAAGGTTTCACCCAGCCAGGAAAGTCATTGGATGGAGAAACATCGGACACAACCCATTTGGGCTGACGCAGCACCCAATTTTCCCAATTCAATAATCCACCCTTTCAGACACTCCTCAAAATCATTTTTTTAAATCCCATTATCTCATTACATCAAATTCTGTACCCATTATATCCTAATTATGGCTGCTTAAACCCCCATGGGTTTTAACTCTTTTTAAGCCATACCTCACCTAAGGACTCTAGTCTCGAGCCATATCTCGGAGCTGTAAACAATGGGGGAGGGTATGGGTTTCTGCACATCATTCCTTCATCCACCAACCACTTTGAATTTAATAGGTTTGTCTGAAAATTGGGCATACCGGCATATCCCTAAATCCGCTGGTTGATTACCAGTTACTGGATGAATATGACCATAACTTGGTGATATGAAATCAACAATTTTCAGGCACGCCCATCTATATCATCTATGGGTTTCCCCAAAGCCTGCCAACCGGATGAGCCATGTAACACACCGCTATCCCATCCCATGAAATACTGGTTGCTTAATCAATAGGTCTACCTGCATCTACCTGCTATGTATTGGATTATAATAAATCCCAATTACCAAAAATTCAACAGGCAGTAGATTTAACACCATAAAGGCTCCAATGGGTTCCTTTGCTCCCCGTTTAGTACTCGAGGGTGTATCCCAGTAAGTACACGGGTAATAACCACATTAGACCCCATTTATATAGGTTCTATGTGCCAGGCTATACTAGAGGAGAAACATATGGTCTAGCCTATATCTCTATTTTTACGGGATATTCATGTGATTAAACCACTTAGTAACTGGGACACACATCGATAGACATCATCCACGGCCCTCTGAACTGCTCAAGCAGCTGGTGAATGAACTTGTACTGCTGGTGGTGGAGGTTATTGATGTGCTGGTTAACGTGAATGTACCTCGTTGGCAGGAACTGCGTCAAACAGCCACGGAATAGTTGGTGTGAACCCACGCAAAATAGCTGATATGTATGTGTGTTCATCCCCTTAAGTCTATGGAAAATCAAAGTTTTAACCCATCCCCATGTGGTTTTGGTCATTCACAATTCTATGGCTATTGTGAATTAGGAACATATGAATAACAATATACAACACTAATGCTTTGAAGCAGCATTTTTCGGAGTTTTCTACAAGCAATCTATGGGATTCCTTGTTTCTTGGGTATATCAAAACATGATAAAAAAATGCTATGAATCCCTATGAATTGAATGAATTGATGCCCCATCCTAAGTCTTCAGGGATTGTCCACTTCAGAATCAGGCAGAAAACTTCAAGCACTGCCACGGAGTTTGTTCACTAGTTAGTAAAATGTATATCAATGGATTATTTTATTGTTTTTTTGGGCCCGGTTACTGACTAGGAATCGCGTTTTTCCCATGGCCCAGCGCCCCAGTCTATTTCATGGGGGTCCTTGCGGCCATCGCTGGTGATCTGTCTGATTCTGATGGTTTAATTACTTTTTTTTTTGTGTACCATCCGGCAAACTAACATAGCTATGGAAAATTGATGAGCATTGCCATGTATAGACGGTTTACCATTGAACATGATAGCGGACAAAGTTACTTGTTCATTTTCATGCCATGCGCAAACTAAGGTCGTCCCCTATCGGTTGTGAGGATTTCTGCGTTCTCAGACTTTGAGGCGACTCATGCAAAACCAGGGTATTGGTATAGGGTCGTCTCCTATCGGTAATGAAGCTTTTGCGCACCCCTCAGCAGGACCAAAGCGAGGTAAGACTAAATTAGAATCACAATAATTACTAACATATATATATATATACACTGTATATATCTGTATATAATATATGTCATACATAATATATATATATAAACACATTGTATGTATGTGTATATATATATATACACTATGATATATCTATATCCCAGTATATCCTCAATATTTCACGCGTACGTCCTTCCAAAGCTTCTGCATGGTTCTGCAGCTTGGCAACGTATGAATCTGCAGACCCCTGGAACCGAAATTTTGTTCTGTTGTGCCAGCAGTTCTTTTTCGTTAGTCAACGTGGTCCTGGCCATTGGTCTTTGGACTTTTTAGCATTGGCTCGCACAGTCTCTCCTTCTCTTATTCTTGCCCGGCACCGGCTGTCTTTGCTTGACCGTTTGCTGAAAACACCTCTTGCGCCAGTATGGGCTCTGCTGCTGTGTCCCTCCAACCGAAGCTCGTGGGTGTCCCTTGTGCAAGATGACTTGGCTCTTCTTTTTCAGTACGTGCCGAAGAATTCCCCATTGGCATCTCGATCTGAGCGTTTGGACTTTCCAGCTTTCTGCGATGAATTGCTTGATTTCCAGCGTCCATTTAGCCGCCCGTGCAAGCAAGCAGGCAAACCTTTTCAAGCATATCTTGACTTGTGGTGGTCTTTTCGTTGTTTTCGTCGCGCCTTTGGTCTATACTTGCAAGAATCTGGTGTTGAAGTGTCGTCCACGTCGCTAACGGCAGATGCAGTTACGACTTCTTACCCTTGCCCATCATGTCCCAAAGCTTTTCCAACATATGGAGCCTTGTGCACACATGCATACAGAGTTCATCAGGTTCGGAATTTGGCTTGTCGTTATGCAGTTGGTCATTGCTGTCGGTCGTGTTTGCGTGTGTATCGTTCGCGTGATAGTTTGGTCCATCATTTAAAGTACATGCGGACAGGGTGTCTTCTTCATTTGATTTTGTCAGTGTCTCCTTTGGACATTGAAGAGCTGGCCGCCAATGAAGAGACAGAAGCAGAGGAGCGGCGAGCACAACGATTCGCCATCCGTCGCAGGTCCGTCCGCATGCCAGTCTTGCAAGCACATGGTCCCCGTCGTCCATCTATTATGCCTAGTTTGGTTGGTGATACCCAAGCATTTAGCCGAGTCCAACAGACATTTGATGGTGAACTGCGATTTCCCGCAGCCAATGCAGCAGACAAGACCGCGCCTTCAGCGTGCGCTCGTCGTGAAGCACTGGAACTGAACTATCGCTAGACGTTGTCCAACAGTTGAAATTGTACCATGTGCATGATGCTGCTGCAAAATTGGCGTGGCCTTTGTTGAATGTCCCTCCAACGTTGAAAGAGGCCATCCTTGTGTATGTGTTCTTTGGTCATCGTCAGAAGGAAAAATTCTATGCACATGCTCATCGTTTTGCAGCCGACACCGGACTCGCTTTAGGAGTACTGCTGATAGATAATTTTTGGGTTTCTGAAGATAATGTGCCTGATCATTCCAAGCTAGCATCGCTTCTGGGCATGGTTTCATGCAAATCAGTGACAGCCATGTGCTTGTCCCCGCCAGACGCAACATGGTGCACGGCTAGTACCTCACAAGCCTCTTTTCATATCCTGCGTGATGAGCAGGCTGGTTGGTGCGGATCAGGTCTCGCCCCGACAGCTTTGGAAAAACTATTGATAGAACATGAGGCTCTGTTTGCAGCTCTCCGCCTCTTCCTGGCATGCCTTGTGCATGGTGTTGCAGTGGTCATGCAGCACCCAGCTAGGCAGCTAGGCAGGGGGGCAGGCAAGCTAGGATGCCATCAGTGTGGAAGATAGCATACATTCAACGGTTGCTTCAATGCCCAGGGTTGCGATTGCACTTTCTGTGCCATCGCGTGTCAGTGCATGGCATAAGAAAAGGTGCCCCAACTCATTTGCTTTCCGCTTGGATGCCGTTGTTTGAAGAACATTGCCGTGCGGCGCAGCTTTCGAGCACACCAGAAGAGGTCAGGTGCACGGGGCGTTTGATAGAGAGCCCGTCAGACTGCACCCGTTTGGTGGCTGAGAGTTTCTTGAAACACTATCAGATTCAGAGGTCATCCACAACGGAGGCTACAGATCACAACGTCGTGAGCTTGCAAAGGGTTGCAGCGTTCGCAAATCATCAGGTCCAGAATTCTGGCGAATGTCTGCAGTGGGACACAGCTGCAAGTTGCAGCCCATAGACGGAGGACCCTGCAGGCTTCACGAGCAGATGGAACAGTGGAGACACGCCCAGGTACAGTGAGAGAGACTGTTTTTCTGTAGCCAAGTGTTTCACACTTGCATGGTTCTTTGCAGGTATTTTTTTCCTTTTATTTCATTTTTCTTTTTTACTTATTCATTTTATATTGATCGCAAGGTCTGTGCCTCAGAGACATGCAAAGGCCCATGTAAGATTGCATCGGAATTCAAAGTGTCACGTTGGCGAGCAGCGGAGCTTCAAATCGCCGAGAAAGAAGAAAATTGTATGTATGTATATATATATATTATATGATATATCTATATCAAATTTTATATCCCCAATATTGCCGCGAATCCCCATCAACATCAATTGCTCGTTTGTAGCCAGCAAGAAACCATAGCTGTGATCCCGAAATGTCACCGTGGATCCAATCAAAACAGGATTGCTTCTCACTTTTCGATCTTTTTGGGGACTATGGACTATAAATGACTATAATAAAATTATAAGATAACTATAAGATAACTATAATATAAGTACTCTTTATGATATTGCTCGTATCTTGGGAATATCCTTCCGTTCCTCCCCACTGCTGCCGAATTTGCTGCTGGTGCTGCTGAGAGAGGTTGACCTGTCAGAAGCGGATCGTTTTCAGCAGAAATCAATGCTATTTTTCTTCTGGGGTATCACTGTCATCCCAATATACCAATTACCTTATATACCGTAAGCATACCAACATATGTAATATACCAATATATCACTGTCATACCAATATACTGTCATCCCAATATACCAATATACATTGTCATAGCATATCAACACTTACCTTCCAAGAGACTCCATTTGCCAAGCCACGAGGTGCTGATGGTGGTGGTAGATGACAAGGACGTGGTCGTCAACGTGTTTCTGGGACCCAAAAATTTCAAGGGACGACTCACCAAAGCTCGGTGACCCACCGGCTGACGGTTGATGAACCAGGAACTGCCAAGAACTACGAACATTTGGAATCTTAAAAGGTCGAAAATTCATCATATGAAATCTGACTTTATTGGACTTGAAGACCCTGTTCCACGAAAACAGCTTTCCACTCAAACGAGAGCACAAGCCAACCATGCACATTTCAACTTGCAAAATGAGTTAGGGGTAAAGATTTGCGGGTTGGTGGTTGAGCAAACCCGCGAAACAGAATTTCAAGAATAGTTGCTTGTAACCACAAAGTGGACACTTGCTGGGCGGTGACCCCAGTTTCATGTTTTTTCAAATAAATCCATGGTTGAGTTGATACTCACATGACCAGTTTTAAATACCCTGGAAAAATTAGCTGTCAAGTGCACACACACACATATATATATAGGTATATATATATATATATATAGGTATATATATATAATTATATATGTATACATAATATATATATGTACATATGTGTATATATGTATATTTATATATACATATATGTATACATATATATACATAATATATACGTATACATATGTACATATATGTACAAATATATACATATATGTCTTTATATTCACTCTTATGGCAAAACACACACACCAACTAATTATTCAATTAGACAACCAATTCCTGCCCAGTCAAAACAGGTCAATTTCCAGGACCTCAAGTTCCGATCCATACCCCTGAGGGGTGCTCAACTTTCTCAAGTACTGTATGTATGGTATGATTGCATGCATGCACGCATAACATATTTATATATATATATATATATGGAGGTGTCCTAAAATAGGGGTACCCCGAATCATCCAACATTACACCATTTTAGTATTGAAACCTATTATTTTGGGGTACCCCACTTTAGGAAACCTCCATATGAATGTATAAAGCCGCCATGCACAGGGAGAGTATAGGCTGTTTGTTGGCTTAACCATTTGCGCTGTGCCTTGGTATCCCAAAAATCTTGAAACATTGGTTTACTGAAAAAGGCGTTTGAGTAGGACTTCAAGAAGCGTATCCGTTTTCTTGGGAAAGGAATACAGTAAGTGGTTAGTTGCTGAGTCTTTAAGCATGATAATTCCTTGGCCTACCAACAAAAGAGGCTGTTATGTATAAAGGGTTGGGCAGTACACCTTGAAACACCTTCGTAAACAAACATAGCAATGGAACATAACCCTGTTTTTTTTTTGTGTTGTTTTAATTCAAACATTTATGTGATGCTTGTCCATTGCTACACTCGGTATGTTCAACTGTTCAGCGACCTCCAATGATGGGACTCACATCAAGACATTATCCCTTCATAGCATCCTCAAAATCACCATAAATGGTGGTATAAACCATGGCTAAACGGTAGTTGTTTATGGCATTGGGTTTCCCACAATATATATATATGATATTTTTCTCAAAGGGTATGTATATATATATATGTATACCTTGGACAGTACACCTAATGCTTACTAATTTTTTACTCGTTCTTATTCCCATTACTTATACTATGTTTTAGTCCTTATACACTGATAATCACTAAAATCCCAAAAGTTCACAGTGAAATGCCGTATATGATACAATATTCCCATTAGTTATATATATATTGTACTATATACATATCTGATACAATTTGATATGTTTGAAGCTAGATTATACTTGAATAAACTTGTGCCATATGTACCTGTTTTAATAAAATTAATATATTTTAGATTATATATTATATATATAATATAATAATATATATATATATATATAAATATAATCCAGCAGGCACCGTGACGTCTCCAAGCGTCGTAACGGTGGTGCTGCTGCTGGATGAGCTCCTTGATGCCATGGATCCCATGGATCCCATGGCCGTTTTTAAGCGCCAACCATAGGGAGAGACAAATGCTTGCTAGGTTATATCAGGGATACCCTCTGGTAAACTAACATAACTATAGAAAATCACCATTTTCAATGGGAAAATCCACTATAAATGGTCATTTTTCAATAGCTATGTTAAATTACCAGAGGGTATATCTTCTAATATATACCCATAATAAGCTATTACAGGGATATACTGCAAAAAAAACATCTATTCTACAGCTTGCTATGGAAAATTGTTCCAAAGAAATAGATAAACATGATGGTTTACCTATCAAAACAATGATTGTCCATAGCTTTGTTGAATAACCAGAGGGTATAGGTCTTGGATCCACCTACTAATTTTGAAATAAATCACACCAGGAATGTAGATTTATAATTGATAAATCTCATAGGTTTCAGTTGGTTAATTTCTGCAATGACTGTTGGATTTATGGTGAATATAAGTGAATATATCTATAATTAAGGAAGGTTGTCGAAGGAAGTTTAGAAGCTATACTTCCGACAATATGGACAGTTGAAAAGCAGAGGTGAGAAGAGTCAGAAGAGAAAAGATCAGAAGAAAGAAGATGTAGATGCGCGAAAAGATAGGAAA
>Ga0126342_10022350_pt1 | contig 10453 bp, 12 predicted proteins | sample Cyp1metagenome_FD_92528 | JGI IMG/M metagenome (GOLD analysis project Ga0126342, IMG submission 92528) | Coral microbial communities from Lord Howe Island, Old Settlement Bay, Australia - Cyphastrea 1 metagenome | ecosystem: Host-associated > Invertebrates > Cnidaria > Coral ...
ACATTCCATACATTGCATACATTGCATACATTGCATACATTGCATACATTACATACATTACATACATTACATACATTACATACATTACATACATTACATACATTACATACATTACATTACATACATTACATTACATACATACCATACCATACCAAACATACCAAACATACCATACATACCGTACATACCAGACATACCAGACATACCATACATACCATACATACCATACATACATTAATTTCCTTACATTACATTTCATTACATTACATTTCATTAAATTACATTACATTACATTGCATTGCATTGCGTTACATCACACACATACATACATATATATATATATATATATCACCCCCCACAACCCCGTTTGCAACATCATTTGAATGTGGTGCCAACATGTGCCAACATCACCCACTCTTGTATCTCAGCTTTTCATACCTGTCGTGCTGAGATTTAAAAAATTACACTGTATATAGTCTGCATATCTACTTACGCCATATCTTCGTATTTTCTGCAACCAAACACTTGGAAGTTTGATGTTCAATGGTTATAGGCATAAAGTGGCTCTAATTTAACCGGATGAAAGGTTGTGGGCAGGCATTAGTAGATGAAGCGAAGGATATCGTGGGGTGACAGTGTTGTGTGTCTTTGCATAAGTAGGGCGGACGGAAGGTTGTGCGCAGGCATTAGCAGATGAAGCAAAGGACATTGTGGGGTTGCAATGCGTCGTGTATTTGCATAATTGGATCGGAAGGAAGATTGTGGGCAGGCATGCGCAAACAAAGCAAAGGATGTTGTGGGATAATCACATGTCACCAGCCACCAAGGTTCGTGAAAGGCACATGTTTCGGGACGGTACAGATGTTGTTCAAAGATATTGGACGGTTCTAAGGTGGAAGGACGCGACAGACATTTGCTGACTTGTGTGATGAAGCTACGCGGGGCAACCTTAAAGGAAAGTACGCGCAACGCAAAGCCCCTTTTCCAACCTGTACGCGCGGGACTGAACGGCACCGCAAAAAGTTCAGGAGGTGTCTCGGGCAGTGAGCACATCCTCCATCAAGTTGTTGTGGTCGGACCTCATTGGCAGGTGTCTTTTTTACAGTTACAAGCACTACAGGTACAAACAGATAGCAGGATCATTTCTGGGCAGCTAAGTGGCTGAGGCATCATTGGCATCACGTTTAAGTCAGCGGAAGTCAGCGGCTATCCAGTCGGTATGCTCAGGACCTCATGGGCTTAAGAATGAAAGGTTTTCTTTTATACAGAAGGTTGTGAAAAGTAAAGTGACCGGCTATAGACATAGTGCAGAAACAGGAATGGAAATCGTTTTCACGCAGCTGAGCGGCTGAGGAGTCAGTGGCGGCACATTCAAGTCCGCATCCATCCATCCAGTCCACAAAGTCAGGCCGAGTCGGGCCTTATGAGCTAAAGCATGTTCTTTTTGTTTCGACAAGGAGACCAACAGAAAGTACGGCGAACGACAAAATCTAAAGACCGGACTGTAATTCGTTTCAATGTAGCAAAGCGGCTGGGGAATGATCGGTGCCACATTCAAGGCCTCGTCCGTCCACGCGTCCTCGCCAGACCTCATTGAGTGAAGAGTAAGTTGGCAAGCCTATGCAGACGTAAGCTTGCAAACCAAAGACAAAAACAGCAGTACACATCATGTACATGCAGGCTAGAGACTCAAATGCCGCAATTGCATGCAATTGCATACTCCGCGGCATTTGACCTCATCTAATGCAACAAGCAAAGAAGCAAACGAGCAGGCGCGTCAACAAGAAGAAAAAAACGTTTCATTAAGCAGGTTGCTTGCGACTTGGGACCTGACGACGAAGTGTATGTGGGCTTGGCCGCAGAACATGGCTGGGGCACGAGAGGCATGGCTCAAACAAAAGAAAACAAAGAAGGAGACGGCAGTGGAATATCGAAGCTTGATGGCTGAGGAGTCGTTCCAAGTTTCAGTACAGGAGCCTCTAGTGGATAGAAACAGCAAGAAAAACGAACAAAACATCTAGATGTAATTGGGGACCCGAAATTCAGGAAATAAAAACCAAACCTCGAGAACAGAAAACCAAACAAAAAAAATCGTGAAAATCATAAAAGCAAGGAGTCTTGGGAACAAAGGGGGTCAGCCAAGAGTTTCAATTGTTTGGGAAAGTTTTCCAGTTTTTTTGTTTTTTGTTTGTTTTCTCGAGTTTTTTTTTGTTTTCTCCTTGGGGCATTCTCCAAAAAGTTTCAAAATATTGTGTTTTTGTGCTTTTTGGTTTTCCAAATTTTATTTGTTTGTTTCCTCGCGTTTTTTTTGTTTTCTCCTTGGGGCTTCCTCCAAAGAGTTTAAAGGTTTTTTTTTCCAATGTTTTTGTTTTTTGAGTCTTTTTTTTGGTTTTGTCCCTGTGGCTTTCTCCAAAGAGTCTCAAAATATTGTTGTTGTTATTTTTTGTTTGGTTTTTTGGTTTTCCAGTTGTTTCAATTGTATTGATACATGAAAGGGTGAAGCAGACGATCGGGTCATGGGAGGGGGGCTGACTATATTTGTATATATATATATTTATTTATATATGTATGTAAATATATATATATATATCTCTCTCTCTCTCTCTGTGTCTCTCGCCCTATTATGTATACATACATATATATATATATGTATATACACACCGAGACAGTTGGAACGACATAAAGAATCACAAATCTGTGTTTCATCCAACTACCTAGGGCTGTCGCAGGTTCCTTCGCCGCAGCTGCAAAGGGAATTCTCTTGAAGTCCTCCGAAAATCCTTGGCATGTTGCTGGTGGATTGGCAGGCCACATGCCAGGAGTAGCTTCAAAATTACACTTATCTAAATCAAATGACAAAATCTCGACAAACGGATGCTAAAACATCATCATTGTCATCTTTGATCAGTCAAATTCACCGCGGCTTCTATGCTTTTCACGTCTTTTCCCAAGATCCCAACGGAAGAAGATTTGCGCTCTGTCAGGCTGCGCTTCAGGCCTTGGGCCAAAGCAAACCACAAATATTAAAAAATATAAAATTTGTATTTGTATGTATTAATTATATACACACACATATATATATACACGATACGTATTTCTTTTTGATGGTATTTCTTGTCTAATCTTATGGATGACTGGATGGCTTTGGACACCCGGAAAGGCCAAATACATTCCACTGAGCCGCTTGGGAGCCGTTTCCTGGTCGTACTCTCGGAGAATTCGCTGCACTTCCTGCTGGCTGCAGCCCGCTTGGGAGTATGGGTCAGAATTCTCTGCCCACTAAAGTCAAGAAAGTCACTAAAATTGAATGGGTTCACCATGGTTCACCTATATACACATTATAGAATACTAAACACGCAATTTTTTGTTCAATTGGTACCCGATTTCGCCGCTTCTGGATGCTCAAATCGCCCGTGAGCAATGCAGGAAAAGGTATGTGGGGGCTCCAAAATCTTCGGGCATAGCCAGACTCATTCAAGTCGGGGCTTCAAATCCACAATGGATTGTGGTTTCAGCAAGTGACCAATATTAAGATAGTGGTTGTTAGTCAAAAGAAATCGTGGATCCGCATCTCAGCATTCCCAGCTGACACATAAACTTCTTGAAACAAAAACAACCACACAACGCAATGCGTGGCTCACAGCAGGGCATCTTTTCCGCTAGATCGTCCGGTCACGGTCCATCTTGGAAGCCGCCTTCTTAGCCTCAAGCCGCGGCCACTTCGCATTTGGCTGCCTGGGCGCCCCCAAACCTATTGGTTTATCATCATTTTCCACCATAGTAAATGACAACTTTATGGGTGGGATCCTCCATTTACAGGTGCCGCACCCACATTGGATATAATTAATATAGTTAGTTACATGTCTCAAAAATATCATCATTTTATCCCGCTGGCGTCCCATTAAATCTCTACTGGTGGTGGTGAAATCCCCATGTGAGGTACACCATGATACACCCAAACTATCACTGTTGCTTTCATGTTTTCATGTCCCAGTATATCGCCATTGAATGATTGGTTTCGTACCCCCATGTTTAGTGGCTAAATCCTCCATATCCATTAACATCCCCGATCTATGTATATAGAATGTTATGTACAACACATCAGCATATTCACCCAAATTCTTGCTGCTTAAGCCCAGTCTTTGAAATGTTCACCGTTCAACATTGCCATGCTCTGGGTTTAATCCACCGTTTTCCAGGTACCACACCCAACTTGGACATGCTTGGTTATATACATTCACACACACACGCACACACACACACACACACTTGGAAACACCCTGAAAGGAGAGGATGGAATAAGATGAAATGAGCAAGGTCGTCAAAATCAAACTCAAAAACTCAAAAGATGACACTGCTCCAAATTGCGGCAAGCGTGCATGACATGTATAACGGCGAGGTGGTTCTTAGGTTAGCCACATCCCATGTCCGGAAACTTTGCAGGTACGTCCAGCAGGCCAAGCTGGATACCCCATTTCACTGGTAGCTTCGTTGGTCACAATCCCAGTGACATGCTGTGTCCCCTATCACAATTCAGTGGTGGCTGCACATGCGCATGAAACTTGTTGACCCTTTGTTGCAGGGCTTTCCACACACATATACACACACACATATATATATATAATAAATATTGATATCGCCGTTGTATCCCATTCTTTTCCCATTAACTGCCTACTATTAATGATTAATTCCTCATTTTGAGGTTCGCCCAAATTATCGTTGTTTATGTCCCATTAATTACATCCGCAATATGATTGTTTTTCCCCCAAGTCCGCCCAGGCGCACGTCAGAAACGATAGGTCTTTGCTATGCTTCAGGGGGGCAGGCGGCTGGGTGCAGGGGGTACCGGGTTTCGGCGAGGAGGTGGGGGGGGTGGGCCCTCCATGGCGTCTTTGCTATGGGCGGGAAAGTCCAGGAGGCCCGCGGCGGGTGCTCGCGTCGCGGCGCTAGCGCGGCCCAGCGCAGCGCCCAGGCGGCGGCTGCCGTTGATCGCGCCCAGGCTGGTTCAGTTCGGGCGTGTGCTCGGGCGAGGTGCCGGACTGTTTTTTATATCACCTTGTTTGGTGGCAGAAAATCACCAATTCATGATTCATATTCCCGATCTATGCTTGTAGACTGTTACAAGACAACAACATGTTCCCCATATCTTTGTTTTTTCAACCCATGAGGTACCGGCCAGCCGTAGCTTCCCCATCTGTCGGGCAGGCCGGGCACCTCTTCGGCGACTCCTTCCATCTGGGGAAGGCTCAGTTGGCCCACCAAATGTTGGCTTCCAATCCTCGACATTGCATCGGCTACGGTGCCACACCGTTTGCTAAGCTGGTAAACATAACTACCGACAAAGGAACAGGTTGCTGTGGTTTTGGTACATGGAAATCGATGGTTTACATTGATTTACCGTATGAAAGATATCTAAACCTGGTAATTTTCCAGATGGCTATATGGTAAATTACCAGAAGGCAAGCTAACTATGATTTACAATAGATCTCTGCACTTTGATGGGTCTATACACCAATTGATAAAATGTGGCGCACGACCTTGCATGTGAATAGCGGGCAGTTGCCAAGCCAATGCCCAACAGCAAAAAAATCAACCATCCAAGGTGTGTCTGGCAGCTCTAGCATCATTAAATGCTATTAAACAATCTGAACCCATCAAAACATTACTTCATTCTTCCACTGAATGGGTGCTACTAAACCGTTCCAAAAATGTTTGAACAATGCAAATCAAAATGATATATATATATATATATTTCATTTATTTATATTGATACACACACATGTGCATAATAATATTAATATTCATATTCGTATTCATATTCATGTAAATACTAATATTAATGTTCATGTTCAAATCAATATTAACATTAATATTCATACTATATGCACAAAAACTTTTACCTACACACAAGCCAAATCTGTATGCATAAATTTCAGGCAATTCTTCGTGAAGTGTTTTTTTGTTTTACTTTCGTCACACTTTCGGGAACTCAGTGGTTATCTCTCGCAGGACCCATGTGGGGCAACAATGCCTCTTATGAGAACAAAGTCACTGCCTGCTAGATTATCATAGATTCGTTTATGATATTCGTGTAAACATACAGCTAGAATCACAGAATTCCTTCTCACAACACATTGTTGCTTTATTGGCTATGTACTGTAGCAGCGGCTATAAAGCAGCCAACATTAAAATAATAAACTATACAAACTATCTTTATCCTACTGAACTACTTAACCATCAAGGAGTTTGAGGTACCCCGTGTACACCTAAATTGTTGTTGATATGTCTGTCCCAAGCTGCCAGGAAATCGCCGCTGAGGCCAAGCCGAAAAAGACCGAAAAGCCGGCGCAGCGTTTGGGAAGCCCCGGCGGGGGCCATTCCTCCGCGCCACTGGGGTGGCAAACGTGTGCTTTAAACATGTTTAAAGCAAACAATATGGAGATAATATGGACAATATATCACAATATATAGATCATATGTGGATAATATGGACCTATGGACAATGTACGGATAATATCGATAATACTGCAGCTGGTACTGTAAACACTGGGATTATATATCACGGGATAAACCATCAAATCTACCAACTGATTCATGATTTCGCAACCATCAACAGTATGGAGATCTAACTGGGATATAATATATGTGTACCAGTAGTACCGCACAAGGCGGTGGTGGAAGTGTCAAAAATCAAAAACCTATAGGAGAGGTTGGTTGCTGTGAAGCACGGATGGCAAAGCGAACCGATTGATGGACCGAAAGGTGGTTGAGACTCTGAGTCTCCTCTCTTTATCTCTCTTTCTCTCTCTTTCTCTCACTATCTATCTGTCTATCTGACTATCTATCTATCTATCTATCTGTCTGTCTGTCTGTCTGTCTGTCTAGCTATGTATCCATCTATCCACCTATCTGTTTGACTATCTATTAATAGATACTATCTATTTGACTATTTGACTATCTATTTCACTAGCTAATGCACTATCTATGTGACTTAGAGAGATAGAGAGATAGAGAGATAGAGAACTATTTGACTATCTATTTGAGTATCCATTTGGCTATCTATTTGACTATCTATTTGACTATCTATCTATCTCTCTCTCCCTCTCTCTATCTATCTATTTATCTACCTTCTATCTATCTTTCTCTCTACCTATCTATCTATCTATCTATCTACCTACCTACCTACCTCTATCTCGTCTATTTCGTCTATCTCCTCTATCTCCTCTATCTCCTCTATCTCCTCTATCTATCTATCTATCTATCTATCTATCTATCTATCTATCTATCTAATCTATCTAATCTATCTAATTATCTATCTATCTATCTATCTAATCTAATCTAATCTAATCTAATCAAATCTATCTATCTATCTATCTATCTACCTACCTACCTCTATCTCGTCTATTTCGTCTATCTCCTCTATCTCCTCTATCTCCTCTATCTCCTCTATCTCCTCTATCTATCTATCTATCTACCTATCTATCTATCTATCTATCTATCTATCTAATCTATCTACCTATCTACCTATCTACCTATCTACCTATCTATCTATCTATCTATCTTATCTATCTCATCTAGCTCATCTATCTCTCTCTATCTCATCTATCTCATCTATCTCATCTATCTCACCTATCTTTTCTATCTCATCTAACTCTTTATATGCCTATCTATCTATCTCTCTCTCTCTATCTCATCTATCTATCTATCTGTCTGTCTGCCTGTCTGCCTGTCTGTCCATCTATCTGTCTATCTGCAAGCTTGAAAACGAAGCTATTCTGCGAGACTTCCTCAATTTTTGAACTTGGTAACATCAAAAACGCAGCAATTCAGCGAGACTTCCTCAATTTCTGCACTTGGCAACGTCAAAAACGAAGCAATTCTGCGAGACGTCCTTTTTTTTTTGAGTTGACAACATCAAAAACGAGGCAATTCTGCGAGACGTCCTTCAAAAATAGAAAGTTGAGTGCAGAGCTGACGGCCTCGTGCCAATGCGTTTTGCGATTTTTCGACTCCAGCTGTCTAAACTACTGCGCTTGCCACGAAAAAGTGAAGATCTGATGCTCCAAATGCAGCCCTTCTCAGGAAATCAGCGCCTGGACCTCCTAACAGCTCTGATGAACATGTCTCTTGTACTGCACCTGCCACGGAAAATGCATCTTTGCAGATCCTCTTCAAATGTCCCACGCCTGCTATCGCTTTTGGAAATGCCACAAAACCCTCACGTTTCGCTCACTTTTGACAAAGTGCACAATCCCGCGCGCCTGCCACGCAAAACGACATCTGAACATCCAAAAGTGCTCCGAACCCCTCAACCTTTTTCACTTTTGACTTCGAAATGTGCTTCGCGCCACAACGGCGTGCACTTTTTCGACATCTCAGTTTCCAAAAGTGGTCCGAAGCTGAAGTGCTTTGTACATTTTGACTTCGAAATGTGCTCCGGACGTGAGGTGCTCCTACCTTTTTCAATGGCAAATGTGCTTCGCGCTACAACGGCTTGCACTTTTTCGACATGGCAACTTCAAAAAGTGTTCCGAACGTGATGTGTTTTTACATTTTTCGCTGGCAAATGTGCTTTGCGCCACAGCTGCGTGCATTTTTTCGACATCTCAACTTCCAAAAGTGGTCCGAGCATGGTGTGTTTTGTACATTTTGACTTGGAAATGTGCTTCGGGCCACAACGGCGTACACTTTTTCATCTCTCATCTGGCCAGATGGCTCCGCACCCGCCGCTTTAGCGAGCCTAATTTTTGTTCCTCCGGAGCCACAAACCATTGGAAAAACACTGTGTTTCGCGACTTTCCTACCTTTTCGCGCATCTCCATCTTCTTTCTTCTGACTCTTTCTCTTCTCTCATCTTCTCTCTTCTACTCAACTCTTCTCTTCTCTCTGACTCTTCCCATCTCTGCTTTTCACCTGTCCATTGTCGGAAGTTTGACTTCTAAACTTCCTTCGATAATATATATATATATACATAATTATACATATAATAACAAAAACAACAACAATAATAATAATAATAATAGAATAATAATAATAATAATATATATATATATAGTCATATAGTAGTAATAAATCATATGTATTGGATAACAAGCCAGCTGGATTAGAATGGGTTTTTAAACCAGTTGGATTAGCAAGAATATGGGGATATCATGGGAGATAACTAACCAGTTGGGTTGAGTTTTGGCAGTTTACCTTCTGGCAATTCAACAGTTCGCAGTGGAAAATCAAGCTATCAAACATTGACATTGCCATGGCTATGTTAGATTACTAGAATGCCATGGCATCCCATGATTATGGCTTATTAAGTGAAACCATGTGAAACTGCACGCCCAAAGGGTGTGAACAACTTTTGCTCTCCAGGTACAATTGTTCCACCTGATCTCATGAGAATTGACATGGAACCTTTAAGAAATGATCTTCCAGTTTTTGAGTTTTCATGGGTTTTCAGGTGGACAGCGATGAGCATTTGGCAGTTCGCATGAGGTGATTGATACCCCAAACATCCCCCAACAGTAGTTGGGTTGTAGACCAAAAGTATCTTAATGTGTCAATCACACTATAAATGGCTGGGCCACAATCATCATATCATTGACACCATCAGCTTGACCGCTGGAAAAAAATACAAAAGATATCTAAAGAGCACACGGTCAGAGCCAAGTTGCTTTGGCAAAGACCTGCCAAGGGACAATACAGGGGCAAGACCTGTTCATATTTTTTCATGTGCATGCGCCAAGAAAATGTTCTTAACAAACAATGAGAACATTCAGTATTGCTAAATATTGTGCAACTGTGCAACCATCCCTTTTCACAATTATATGCCGTCAGTAATGTCTAGTCTAAATCAACTCCTGCCGCTCCTGCAGCCACCCTAGGTCCTCTCTCAATCAACATTCCATAATGGCTTGTTGCTCCTTATTCTGCCGACTTCTTGTCCTAGCCTAGTGCATGGTACCTGTATGTACCTGTGGTTCTTTCTCGGCCATTTTGCTATTATTCCCCCTGGCGAACCATACTAATGAACCATGATTTCTGGCGCGGGGTCGGCCAAAGAGGTCGCCAAATGATCAAAATTACCCCTGCCAAAAGGTAGAAAAGTGAATTTGTGTGTTTATATATATGAGCAGGGGCCCCCACCCCCCGCCCCCCCCCCAGCCAGATGGTTCCCCCCCCCTGTGGTAGGGGAGGGGGGGTTTTCTCAGCAGCCAAGCCGATTGTTGCTGGAGGAATGGTTTCTTGGCCGACATGTGTATATATATATATATATATGTACTATATATATATATATACGTGTACAGTATGTACAATGTAAACGAAATATGTGATAGATACAAGATCAAGATATCAATTTGTAGTATCTAGAATGTGCATATATATATATTTATTGTTTTTCTACTGTACATATGTCTAGGTTTGCATAGGTAAGCTTTGCGTAATCCATAGGTAGCAAATA
>Ga0126342_10022351_pt1 | contig 10453 bp, 7 predicted proteins | sample Cyp1metagenome_FD_92528 | JGI IMG/M metagenome (GOLD analysis project Ga0126342, IMG submission 92528) | Coral microbial communities from Lord Howe Island, Old Settlement Bay, Australia - Cyphastrea 1 metagenome | ecosystem: Host-associated > Invertebrates > Cnidaria > Coral ...
ATGCCAGATAGAATGCCAAATAGAATGTCAGAAGATATGTCAGATAGAATGCCAGAAGATTTGCCAGTAAGAAAATGTATAAATGTCATGGTGGGGATCACACGAAGTAAAGTAATTTTTTCACCATGTTTTTTTTCACGAAACAAAAATCTATGTATTGTTGTAAGGTCTAATAAAACCCCATGTCCGGACATGGCTGTACCACGAGCATCCCCACATCATGTTTCGGGACCAAGATTTCATAAAAAATGCTAGACATTTATGCTAGACTTTTATGCTGGCCGCCCAATCTGACCACAGTCATTTCAACATCAACAAAAAGACCACAAACATGTATATATATACATATATATATATATGAGATATATATATATGTAATAGATGTATACATATATTTCATATGTTCGGTCGATCTCCAATCACAGCATTGGAAGATCCGCAAGAACTTCATATAGAAATGTGGTCGTCCAGTCAGAGGCTTCCGCTTCATCATCTATGGTAACGTTGAACGGTGAAGTTACCATCCCCCAACAAAGACCCTGCCATCATGTGGGACTTGGAAGACGACTTTCCTCCGAAAAATGGGCGCTTCGCATATTCTCAGAGTATATGTTACTTGGAGGAATCGTGACATCCATATTATTCCATATGCATACGTATATTATATCCCTATATATATAATTATATATATACCCTCTGGTAATTTAACGTAGCTATTGAAAATGGCCATTAATAGTGGATTTTCCCATCAAAAATGGTGATTTTCCATAGTTACGTTAGTTTACCAGAGGGTATATCATCTCATGAAATAGTGAATATCCATGAATATCCCATGTGAAAACCATTTAAATCAGCAGGTCACGTCGGCCCGACAGTGAGCTGGATGGACTCGGGCTTGCCTTAGCGAAACGTTTCACCAAGCGGCGATGATTTGCCAATCACTTTCTCAAAATACCAAGATTTTGTGAATTTGCGATGATTTGCATTCCGAAACTGAAGATTTGTCGTGATTTGGGGGTCCCTTCTGAAACAAACTCTAGAAAAAATTCACGGCAGCCTGACCTGACGCAGGTTTGTTCTGGGAGATAACCAAACTGATCGGAATTCGAAGATCTCGCAACGCGGTCCAAAAATGGAGATATTTGCACTATTCGCGAAAGCTGTATTTCTCGTATATTGTCAGGGACATGGATCCAGCAAGCAGAAATGGGTTCAAAATGAGGATCAATGTAGAGGCCACATCAGCAGAAGGACATCCGAAGATGCTCACGACAGTGAGAATGAGGACCGTCTGGTAATTCAACATTGCCATGGAAAATCACCCTCTGAATAATCGGTAAATCATTTATAAATGATGCATGTTCCACGGCTATCTTGCCAGAGAGTAACTGGAAGCTACCAAGGCCCCTGGGTCCCTGGGTTTGGAAGATCTGTTCCTAATTGAAATCGGCGTTGTGGGATTCCATCCCAACACTGGGGGGAAGAAACCACATATTTCTGAAATCTGCTCCCCAACAAGATCCCGAAAAAAGGAGGAAAGCAACATATTTCAGTTACAACCTCAACACCACAGAAACCTCAGCCAAAAACTTACTTCATCCGAATCTCACCCAGTACCAACCAGAAAAACGAAAAAACGAACCATCCGAAGGTCTGCAAAAATCAATCTCTGCAAAATGTCGACCCACTACCCTCTGGTAATGACTGTTACAGTTCGCTATTGAAGCCATGGCCCTGTCGAAGCCCTGTCGAAATAGTGGGAATTTACCCATCAAAAATGCATGGTGGATCTTTCCACTTCGCAAACTGTAAACGTTTACCATTTCGGGTACTGTTTGGGGATGGTTCACAACGGTTGGCACAGCGCTGGCTGTTTAGATGTTCATTCCTGCCCATGGTGCCGATAAAAAAAAGGCTATCGATCCCCACACCGCAGCTCCAAATTAGCCAACTCCTCGATGTTCCAATTCTCCCAAACCTATCATTGGGATCCTGATTTACCCTCTGGTAAACTAACATAACTATGGAAAATCACCATCTTTAATAGGTAAATCAACTATAAATGAGCCATTTTCAATAGCCATGTTAAATTACCAGAGGGTAATCGATTTGCTTCCCATGGTTTCCTTTCGTTCCCAATTTCTTTGTGAGAAACACAACGGCTGCAGAATGACCCCAGGTGTTCCTGTTTTTCCTGGTGAAATCTACACATAATGTTCCCAAAACTCTTGCTGGGGAGAATCAAAAAAAAAGATTCGGAAAAACCCTAAGTTTGATGCTCCCACTATCCCCCATTTCTAATACAACTAGCCGCTATCTTTGGTTGTCTCGTATCTATCCCCATGATCTCTCCATTGGAAAAGCCACTTCCCCATCTCTAATGGTTAGATCTCCATGTCTTTTGCCATTAAAATTCCACGAATTCACCGTGAAAACACAAAAAAAACAGAAAATGTCTTCTCACATCCCAATTTTGTACTGGTCACCTAGCAAAACGCTGTGTAATCCTATTGGTAAGCTACTACTACACGTTAATTATCTGTATTTTAATGGTAATAATAATCTGTAAGTTTAAATCTCCATGCAGCTATCATCTACTTGCAAGGCAATCGAAATTGCCAGCAAATCCCAACGAATCATCGCAATTACCCACTTAATCATCATTAATCATCATTAATCATCATTAATCATCATTAATCATCATTAATCATCATAACCACTTCATCAGCATGGGAAACAAATAACAGACAGATGATTCGTACCTGAAAAATCAAACAGGGCAATTCGATTTTTTCCCGAACAACAAAGTATACGGAGGAGCTCATGGGAAAATCACAGCAAACAAAGTACGGAGGATTTTCCCAAAAAAAAAACGTGTCATGTAAAACGGAGGCTATGGATCTAATGATTTGCTGAAATCATCCCAATTTGGTGACGAATTTTAGATTTTTATCCCCCAACAATTGCTGGTTCTACAGAAAAAAATCTCCTTTTTTTGGTTGGCGATATTTCCAAAGATTCCAAAGATTGCCTGTAGTTGGAAAAAACAAAACCTAATGGATTGTTGATGATTATAATTCTTGGATGATTGATGGCTATTGATAGTGGATTATTCACCTGTAGATCTTCTAGCTGGAAAAAGACAGTTGGTCAATCCCCTATTCATAATTACCCTCTGGTAAATTAACATAGACCCTGGCAGTCATCGGGGTTGGAAGACTAGTTTCCATTGAAAATTGGTGATTTTCAGGGTCAAACTGTTTATTTACCAGAGGGTAATGGACTATTGATGCTTATTCCTGATTATCATGATTTACCTCCAACTCCTGGCGAATAGGTGATGGGTCTACAGTCAAGAAAAGAAATGATTCAATAGATAATCCCGTAATAGTCGGTCAATCAAAACGTTGTTAAAAGTTGATACTAGTTGGGGATATGTCAAAATATAAACTACCATGTGGAATTCACTAGGGTACCAGGCTTTTGACTCATACCCAGATACCAGGCTAGAGTTCATAGCCTAGTGACCTAGTGGTCAAAAACACGTACGGTGAATCCGCACAATTTTCATGGATGAATCTTATCAATGATTATTCAAAATAAAATAATGGAAGATTAGTATTCCCAGTTGGTCATCCATGAATCTTAGTCATCTTGATACTATTTGTATCCCCGGTTGGTAAAATAAAAACAATCCCTATACTCAATGGATGATCCCCATTTGTATCCCCCAATTAGTTGGCTAATCCCCTAATCACTAATCACTAATAGTAATGTCCTGCAATGGAAAATGCCTAATTTTAGCAGCTAAATCAACCATTTTCCCTTCGTTGGTTAATCCAATAGAAATCATCCATTAATAGACTATGGATATCCCCTAACTAGTTGGTTAATCCCCTAATGTGGGTAAAACAATGCCATCTGCACCATCCCCCGGTCATCACCATTTTTATAGGTGCTATAAACCATTCCCAGTCATGGGTAGTTTATGACATTGCTTTACTCACACTAACAAAAAAACTGGGGGACTAGGACTTGAATGGGACGACCTTTAGATCTGTCCCCGAAAGTGCTGCATTTCCTCACTTTGTTATCACATTGGACAATTAACCAACTAGTTAGGGGATATCGGGATATCCATAGTCTATTAATGGATGATTACTAGGGGATTAACCAACGATAATCGCTACGGAAAATGGTTGATTTAGCTTCTAAAATTAGGCATTTACCATTACAGGACATTACTATTAGTGATTAGTGATTAGGGGATTAACCAACGATAATCGCTACCCTCTGGTAATTTAACATAACTATGGAAAATCACAATTTTTCATGGGTAAATCCACTATAAATGGTCATTTTCAATAGCTATTTTGACATAACCAGAGGGTAAACCACCATTAAACCACCATAAAATCACCCAAACACCATGAATAAAAAAGGGGATTAACCAACGAAGAGCTAATCACTAATCATCTCCAACTTTGCCATAGCCCTTGGTGCCCTCCTTCCGCGATGCCACCGCTGCCACGTCACTGGAGGCTTGGGTTGCTGGATGGAGCTGCGTCGCATCGCCTGAGGCATTTTTCTTCCTCTAAGACGATTCAAAAACCGGGAGAAATGAGAGCTTCACCTGGGAAATCCTATGGAAAATACATAGTTAAATATGATGTTAAATCCACAAAAAAATCTTATCAAAATCCGAAATAAAACATATGATGTTTTAATGGATTTTTCTCACGAAAAAGATGGCTTGAACATGCAAAGATCATGACTTCACACTGTGTGAATCCGTGGGATTAGATCAGAAAGATTGAGATTTGACCAGCATTTTTGTGAAAATCTGGCCTTTCCAGAAGCCGGGAGATTCAATCAACGTACACTGAATGGAAAACTAACATAACTATGGAAAATCACCATTTTCAATGGGTAAATCCATTATAAATGGCCATTTTCAATAGCTATTTTGACATAACCAGAGGGTACACTGAGGAAAACAATCCAATGTGGATGAAAATCACATTAACCAACCATGCAAAAATAATGGGTGTTTGATCCAGCTTTCCGCTGGGACAATTATGGGCTCAAAGATAGACATCTCCAAGAAAAGTGACAACTTGAGAATATTTTTTCAAAAAAACGGCTATGTAAGAGCATGTACAGCACTAAGATTATTTTTGGTTGGTAGTTGAGTCACAAATCCACAAAAAAATTATCGGCTGTTGTCCATCACATGTTTAAACCCCGTGTTTTTTTTTCGCAACGAGCCGCTCGGCTGACCCTGAGCCGCCTGTCTGCCGCGACTTGGATTGAGGCTCTTGGCTTTCATCATGTCCATCCCTTCACCTGCGGAATCCATGGACTCCATGGGATGTTCCTAGAACCCTGGGGAGGTGGAAATGCGAATGAGAAAAACCCAGATAAAAATGAAAAATCACAGGATTTTAACACATCCATAAGGAAGTTGCAATACATCGACGTTTCTGACACTTTTGACAAAGAAATTCTATGCATCCCGCTAGTGGAGGATTCTTTTTTTTGTATGCCTGTGCACAAGCGCAGTATATTTGGCTTGCCATATTTGTGGTAATCCATGTCTAATTTTGGCACAGATCGCAGTACCATTCACTATGGCCATGAATCAAAGCTCAGGATATTGCTACAATGGATTTCATCTGGGCAAATGATACTAATTCATTAAACTGAAATGTTGGGCCAGCTATGGCCATTTTTGGGATGTTTCCTCTTATTAACCATGATTCCAGGGTCCTGCACAGTAAGTATAGATGATATATCTGCCATAAACCATAGTTATTGGAGTTAGCTACCCTCTGGTAAACTAAGGTAACTCTGGAAAATCACCATTTTTAATGGGTAACTCCATGTAAATCCACTATTTCTATGGTCATTTTCAATAGCTATGTTAGTTTTGCCAGAGGGTAACTACTGGGCTGATTCCAGGCTTCCGGAGAACAGGCTGCGTGATCCAATTTGTGCAGGACGGACATCCAAACTACGCCTTTTTCCAACGAAGCAGAAGCAGAAAGTGACCAAGACCACAAAAGGACAGAGGACACTGGATGGCGCGGAATCTGAACTTCAAAAACCTCCAACAATGTGAGTCAAAATGTTCTAAATGTGTTTTTTGTATCAAAGTGGTGTTTTTTTTTCCATCAATTTCTCATTGTCATGGTGAAAAAAGTTGGCAAAAATGTTCCACCGGATGATTGCCATGAAACGACTTGTCGAACGATGGGTTTCGTCGACTTCTTCGGATGTTTCCAGATGATTCCAGGGTCTTTTGACATTCAAAGAATCCCCTTCTGTTCACGGTCGTTTATAGCCTTCTACCCTCTGGTAAACTAACATAACTATGGAAAATCACCATTTTCAATGGGTAAATCCACTATTTCTATGGTCATTTTCAATAGCTATGTTTGTTCATAGCCTTCTAAATGATAGGATTGATCGACGGTGCCATCACAGAAAATATGGTACTTCATAGGCCTGATCAGTAGCCATATGGGCTAATGATGGGTCCATGTGGCAAACTCAATAACAAACCATCCCCAGTTGGCTTTGATTATTGGGATTAAGAACAAGAATTGAGTCAAGATGTGATTCCAATGATGTATTGGTTTAACCAAATTTGGCAAGAAACGCAAGAAACTAGCAAATGATCATTTAATCTATCATATGGTTGGCACACTCTAAGTAGCTCCTTCGCTCACCATTTAATAGGGAATATGAAAACCCATGGCTCCTTAGCTCCCTCCATTAGATATCATTGTTCCCATTATTGTCCCATGATTTTTGCATTAATATATTCCCGGCATATCCCGGCCATTAACTTATTGGCGATATCATTATTCCCAGTATATTCCCATTTATCATTTTGGTGAATCACCATTCATGCAGTACATGAAAAATCCCATTAATCTTTAAATCCCACTAAATCACAAAAAAAACATTATATCCCATTCATCCCCCTATGTCCCATTAATCATGAAAAATCTCACTCCCAATTCTTATACCTCAATAATTGGTCGGCTGAAAACCACATGTTCCGTCCCCAACTCCAGCCTTCAGAGTCCCTGCAGATGGGGATCAGGATGGGATGGGATGGGACAAATCCTACAGTTATGGCCATTTATTAGTTATAACTGGTTATAAACGGGATTATACATTCTATAAATGGGGTTATAAGTACTTATAACTGATTATTCCCAGCATTTGGAAAAATAAAAAATTGTCCAAAACCACCAATCAGGATACATTGTATAGATACATAGATCTGGGCAAATGACAGTATTTCACTAACCTGAAATGTTGGGCCATAAAAGGGGAGAAACCATGATTCCAGGCTTCGGGAGAACAGGCTTCGGTCGTGATGAAATTTACTCAATGACTGTACCATCAGGTGGAACTTTTACATCCATGAAGCAGCCTGACTTTGGGTAGCTGCGTAGCTGGGCTTTTGACTCATGGCCATTGAACTCATGGCCAGTTGTTGATCATCAAATGAGGGGGGACGACGTATAGTGACAATATCATCGTATCATCGGGATCAACTAATGATAATTAACTCGGGCCTGGTTTGGCGAAGCAGTGACAAGTAGCCGCCGATGCAGACAAGTCATGTCCTTTGGCGCTAGATATCATCAAATATCATCAAATATCATCAAAAATATCTAGATATCTTAAAATATCTAAACTAGTAAAAGATTTTGATAGTGAATAAGTGAAAATCGGATCTTTTGCGCTGTTCTATCCTGTTCTCCAGTCCGGTTACGCAACGTGACCGAGAACGAACAGCGTTCGGATCATCGGTCCAACGACGGGACGGTCGGGTTGGTAGAGCTATAGATAAACAGCACATCCATAGCAGATAGATACAACCTGGTACTATTTTAATCATATAACCCGAGTACTGGATATCATACTTATATATATATATGTGATATTGTAGTGGTATATAGTCTAGTAATATGTAAATAATCCCAAACACCGGGATTTCTGGTTGGTGGTTTTAACCATCTTGAAAAATATGAAAGTAAATGGGAAGGATTCTCCCATATAAAAAATGGAAAATGAAAAATGTTTGAAACCACCAACCAGCAACTGTTGGTATCTATAGCTGTTAGATAGATGTTGCTATCTATATAAATATATATATATACTATATTTTATAGCTATAGATACAACATGATACAACTGCTGGCTTGAACAATTACCCCTATTGCTGGATGATCATAGAACTGTTGGATTATGGATCAATAGCTATAGATATCTATCTGGGCAAATTATAATTCACTAACCTGAAATGTTGGGCCAGCTATTGGGATGATTCCTCTAAAATAAACCATGTAACTCATCATGTAACCATGATGAACCAGGCTTCGGGAGAACAGGCTTCGGTCGTGATCAAATTTGCCCAGAATACATGTGTACTTTGAGGATGAATCCACTTAGTAAGTGATTAGCAACTGGGCTCTGGGCTTAGTCCTCCCGTTTACAAAAAACGGAGCATCCACGAATCAGGGACGACCCCAATCACCAGGGTTATTAAGCACTTACTAAGTGGGATGATCCTCATATATATCTACACATTTTTGTATGCTTAGATACTTACATGAGATACAATTCTCAAATAGTCCAATTGTTCCCAGCTTACATCCAGACAAGAAGTCCCACCAGTGTCGCGGCATAGATCCATTGTAGAAGTATTTCCCTGGTCCAGCGACCATTTTTGCACAACAAAGTCAGATCTTTCCCTGTCCACAACTTGGCTCTTTACAGCCATGCTTCCTCGGCTCCGCAACTGCGGTCACTATACAACCGAGGTAGGAATGGGAAGAAAATGCTATAAGAAATCGCTACGCAAGTTGATGCTTTCCCAACCTCGCCGACTCGAAATCTTTCGCGGTGCTGAGTCAGCTGATAGATGGGAAGTCACCAACGCTTGGCCAACTCTGCAGTCAGCAGAAGAAGCCACAAAATTTTCTCAGGGGGGTGATCGAAAGTTGTGGGGAACAAAAGACGGAATCCATTGGTTTATCATCATGTTCCCTATGAAAGTTGCCACTCAATGGAGTTAATCCCCCAATTCTTGACACACCCAAATGGCCATATGGCTTGTTAAAACTCAACTTGCCACTTCGGCGATAAGAAACACCAACAAGGTGGTGCCCCAGTTCGTTAGCTAAGTTGGTTTATAATTCCAATAACTATGGTTTATGGTAGATATGTATATGTATATATACATATATGATATATGGTTTATGTAGATATATATATATATATATGGTAGATATATGTTTATGATATAAATATATCTATACTTACTATGGTTTATAAACCAACTTATAACTGGGGGGGCACCACCTTGAAGTACGATGTATCCCTTGGGTGCCAAGACTTTGTGTCTCAGCAAATTGGCACCGCGTTCATCAACCTGACGATGGGTCCCAAAGGGCAACTTCGGTTGTAAGGTGGGTAAAACAATGCCATCTGCACCATCCCCCAGTCATCACCATTTTTATAGGTGGTGTAAACCACTCCCAGTCATGGGTGGTTTATGGCATTGTTTTTCCCACACGAACAAAAAAACTGGGGGACTAGGACTTGAATGGGACGACCTTTAGATCTGTCCCCGAAAGTGCTGCCCAGAATCTGTTTCGGAGGTGAAAACCAGAAAGGAGGTGGCCAAAATTTGGCAGGAGGATTGTGCTGATCTTTGTGAATGCAGACACCCCGATTGTCTGTACACTTGGATGTTTCCTAAAATTAGTGGCACCCCAAAAAAACATGGGTTCCAATACTAAAATTGCAAAAATGGTCGAACTTTGGATGATTTGGGGTACCCCAATTGTAGGAAATCCGCACTTGAGCAGGTTTCACAGATTCTTTTCAGGATTCCCAAGTACAACAATCACCAACAAAGCAAGGACTTTCCTCACCACTCATCACCCAACACACGATCGGCATCAACCCTGCCTCAATTGGTGAGGAGGACAACCTCTGCTCCCACTGCAACCTTTCCCCTGTGCAAACGACCCAGCACTTCCAGACCCCAGAGATTGAAACCCAACAAACACTGCTCTTAGGAGTTGTATCCCTGTAAAATGGTTGGTTAAATGTTAAAAGCTCCCATTTGAATTACGGCCATGGGATAGTTACCCCTACTTCCAGTGCCGTTGTAGTGAGGTCGTTACAATAATTCGTCCAATGGAATATATACATATATATATATATACATATATATATATATATATACGTGTATAGTTAAACACATATGCATATACATAATAGGTCATAATACATGTGTATATATGTGTGTGTGTGCATGTATGTATAATATATCCTAATATACATATATACATATATATATATACATATATACATATATACATATATACATATATACATATATACATATATACATATATACATA
>Ga0126342_10022352_pt1 | contig 10453 bp, 11 predicted proteins | sample Cyp1metagenome_FD_92528 | JGI IMG/M metagenome (GOLD analysis project Ga0126342, IMG submission 92528) | Coral microbial communities from Lord Howe Island, Old Settlement Bay, Australia - Cyphastrea 1 metagenome | ecosystem: Host-associated > Invertebrates > Cnidaria > Coral ...
GATCTTCAATGAATGTAGAAGTTTAACGGGGGTGGGAGAATTAAACTCTTATTGAAGATCTTCAATGAATGTAGAAGTTTAACGGGGGTGGGAGAATTAAACCCTTATTGAAGATCTTCAATGTTTGTAAAGCTTATCGGGGGTGGGACTTTATTCCCTAATACCTTTGTTGTTTTCCCATAGGAATTTAAGGTTTAACGGGGGTGGGAGTTTAATATTCCCTAGTACTTTTGTTGATCTTCCCAATTGAATGTAAAGTTTAAGGAGGGTGGGAGTTTAATATTCCCTAGTACCATTGTTGTTTTTCCCACAGGAATTTAAGGTTTAACGGGGGTGGGGGTTTAATATACCCTAGTACCTTTGTTGTTTTTCCCATAGGAATTTTGTGAAGTTGCATCAACATTTGTTTGGGAATGGCAGACCTCTACGCTGCAACGCCTGGGCAAAGCCCAGGCGTTGCGCGTATATATATATATATATATACATATACATATATATATAACATATGTATATATATATATTTATATATAGAGATAGATAGATAGATTGACTATGTCCTCATTTTTGAGCCTTGTCTCGCCGGATGCGGTCCCCATAGCCATACTCTGCCCTCAGGGACCCGCCGATGTCTTCGTTGCAGCTTTTTGTACATACGGCCGAAGCACAGAGGCGGCCTTACCACAGCAAGACACAGGCGGTGGGTGAAGTGACCAATAGAATACCAATAGTACGATAGTCACAGGATATCATTCCGCATGGGCTTTGACCCGGAGTCAGATCAAAGAGCTCGTCGACACTGTGTGTCATATTACAATCTTTGCTGGTGACAGCGGTTTGTTGCATGTTTGAAACATGCGAGAGACAATATGTACAGATTCAGTGCGGCTGTTCCATCCACAATTTAAGACCTGCCAAAGTAGGAAATGGATACTTTCAAAAGAAAACCATTGTGGAAACCGGTGGATTTCGCAATCAACCTATGATCAATAGACATCAATTGTCAATAGATTCATTTCGGAGCATTCAAAGGGGTCCCTCACTTTAAGATGCTGCTCCTTGTGTCCAGCAGCTTTCAGTGTTGGAAGGGCCGTTTTTTGCAGCTATGTGGTGCTTAAAATCTACAGCATCAGCTCTTTCAACAGAGATCGTTTCACTGGCCGGCACCGCCTTGAACAGTGGTGCAATATAGCGGTGTATTGCCAGAGCAAAACATGGGCTGGCTGAGTTCGATTCTGAGTTTAAGCGCTGCGGTATGTACCAATACACACACTGGTGATATTCCTCATGGACATAATCAATCTATCTATGTTGTATATATATATGCTTTCAGGGCTTTCAAGCTTCCCCGACTACAAACACCATACCATAGACCTGGGTTTGTTTAAGGTGATTTTCTATTTCCCACTGGAAAATCCATCATGCGGGGAATGATCCATTTGCAGATGATTAACCAGTTGAAGATGGTGATTTTACCCATAGCTATGTTAAATGACCAAAGGGTATCCATTGATTCAAATCATTTTTTGCGATCTATTCTCATGCACTTGCTTCTTGCTTAGCAGTATTGCAGGTAGCGTCACCACTGTTCTTGTTTCTGACTGCCACTGTCAAAACTCCAGTCTCAATCATTTTTATGTTCAACCCTAGGATAATCATCCAGGTTGACTTTCATTTTTTAAATGGGTATGTCTGAAAATGGGGTATACCCCCAATGAAATAGCCATTTAATAGGGATAATGATCATCAACCATTGGGTTTAGTGGTACACTATTTTCAGACACACCCAAATGTATCTTTCAGATGGTTGGCTCGACCATGACTTTCACTTTGGCAAAGTGAAAAAAGCCTGGACGATGATATGGAATGTCACTAGCCATATGCCATGTATCACCATTGATTTTGGCTATGGAACCCATTTTGGGGATGCATCATTCATCTTATCCCATGTTGTCCAGCCACTATATCCAAATCCCAAATCTGATCTTCGAATCTTATCAATGGCCATTTCAGGAACCTAAACCGGAGGTACCTACCATATATAAGGCCTATTTTTCAGGCCTAAATTTCAGGGAATATCCCCAGAAAATATGGCCTGAAATATGGTACTAACGTACCTCCATCTGTTGGATCCTGAAGATCTCCCATTGATCTTATCCAAATCCTGAAAATTCGACAGTTTTTTTCCCAGGTCCTCCAATAGCAACGTGTCCTTCTTGGACGACATGATCCCCCGGCCCCCGCGGCGAAGCTCCAAGACGTCGCGAATCAGTCGGAGGGCCCAAGGACAGCGGGGTCCAGTCATAGCAACGGCGGAATCTCCGAAAAATCATCATTTTTCATGGGAAAATCCACTATTTCTATGGTCATTTTCAATAGCTACGTTAAATTACCAGAGGGTACAGATTCTAGAAATGGGTTTGTCTGAAAATAGAGAAAACCCCTACACCCAATGGTTTTGCTGATCATGATCCCTACTTTTTATGGCTATTTCATTGGGGGTATACCCCATTTTCAGACATACCCAAATGGTGAATCTACGAAGCCTTGAGGATTTGATGGGAATCATTTTTCCTCATGGCAAAGATTTGGAGATTTGGTGGGGAGTTTTTCACCAATCTGGCTGAAGTTGATCATGACCTCACATCGTGACGTCACATGGGGAATCAATGGGAATCATCCCCATTTTTGGTTGCGAGTTTCAGCTAGTAAAACAGGTTAACGTGAATTATGATCATTCAGCCAGATATACCCTCTGGTAAACTGTCACATAACTATGGAAAATCCACCTATTTTTAATGGGAAAATCCACTATAAATGGCATTTTTCAATAGCTTTTTGTATGTTTTCCAGAGGGTATATCCATGTTACTGAATACTTTGAGGAATTTAAGTACCCAACCTGGTAATTTTCATCTGGCGATTCTTGGGAAATTTTTCCATCAAAGTCTGCGCATCATAAATGGGAACGACTCATCGGGCGAAAAGGAAGGAGGGATTTTCCAGCAAGAGGGGGTATATTGTAATTTGGTTTTCTACCATAGCCCCCAAAAAGGCATCATAGTTACAAAACAACTTATCCATCTAAGGGGTTCACTCGCTGTTGGCGAAGATGGATTGATTTGGGTTTGTCTGAAAACAGGGAACAGAAATGCCATGATCTATCACTATTTTCCAGATTGAAATGGCAATTTTCAGACAAACTGTAGATGCGAGAATATCTCAGACTCACATGGGAGGTTTTGTGATCAGGCGTGAAGAGTCTTGAAGCTAGAAATGTGGGTTGTGCAAGCAAGAAGAGATGGGAGAAGTGGTTGGGAAATGTTGGGAACCATGGTTATAACTTATAACCCAGTGGGATAAATGTGGGACGCGGGCACTTGTCAAACATGGATGCTAATCACTCACAAAGTTTGACAGTCCAAGAAACCTTGAAGTCATGTCATTAAGGTGAGGATTCTGACAGCAACACTCCACTCGCGCAAGGGAAGGCGGCAGATGGCCATGTTTTTTTGGAAAGTGACATCGATTTGGGGTAGCCTCCAAGAAACTAGCTTAGATATGAAAAAGCCACCATTTGTAGATTCTAGGGTCCTAGGGAAACCATGGGTGCTTCGCATCTATGTTGGTTTATCCTAGGGCAAAATCCACGGCCATGCGGTTTCATGCGGAACCAGCATATAGAAACCTGATATATTCGGGGATTTCCCAGCTAGCCATGTTTGATTCCCGGAGAACCCCATGACATATCCCATTCGATGATCAATGATTCACCATTATTCAGCACTATTCACCAGAGTGTTCCCCCCTGTATCAACATAATAGAATCATCATGATACTGTGGATGGGCCAGCGAAATCCTGCATCACCAGACGGATGGTTGAAACATGTTGAAACCCTCAACTGATACCCTCTGGTAAACGTTTACGTAACTATGGAAAGATCCACCTATTTTTAATAGGTAAAAGTCACTATTTCTATGGCCATTTTCCATAGCTTTTTGTATGTTTTCCAGAGGGTATATCCATGTTCAATAGCTATGTTAGTTTTCCCATTAAAAATTGTGATTTTCCATAGCTATGTTAGTTTTCCCATTAAAAATGGCCATTTTCCATAGCTTTTTGTATGTTTTCCAGAGGGTAAATCATGGGATGTTTACCACCTATCAACTGGTCGTTGATCTCTGCAGGCGCTGCCGGTGCCGAGCCTTGAGGAGCTCCGCGAGGTGATGCAAGGCGAAAAATTGGCGAAAAATCGGAGGATTTGATGACCAAAAAGGTGATTTAATGGTGATTTAATGGTGATTTAATGGTGATTTAATGGTGACATATATAATATTATATATATATACCCTCTGGTTATGACTAACATCGCCATGGAAAATCCCTTATAAATGGAGGTTTTTAGCTGGGAAAACCATCTATAAATGGGCCATTTTCCATGGCTATGTTAAATAACCAGATGATAATGGTGATTTAAAAGTGATCAATATGGATAATATGATGATTTAATAGTAATTAAGTTAATAGTGAGTAGTATGGATAATATGGAGAATCTGGTGGTTTAATAGTTCTTGATATGGATAATGTGGATAATATGGTGATTCAATATGGATAATATGGATACTGTGAATAACATGGTGGTTTTCATAGTGACCTAAATAGTGGTGATAAGATGATTTACCATCATCATAATAGTGATTAACCTGACTAATTATGGATAATATGATGGATAAGACAACATGTGTGATTAATATGGATGAACTATGGGGGTGTCTGGACATGGGGTATACCCCAAAGAATTGCTATTTCATAGGGAACAATGCTGATAAACAATGGGTTTTGGGTTTTGGGGTAGCCTATTTTCGGACAAACCCATATGACTACTATGGTGATGTTCGTAGTGACTTAAATAGTGACTTACCCTCTGGTAATTTAACATAGCTATGGAAAATGGACCATTTACAGATGATTTTCCCAATAAAACTTCCATTAATAATGGATTTTCCATAGCTATGTTAAATTACCAGAGGGTAACATCATTTATATAATAGTGATTAAGTTGACTTGTTATGGATAATGTGATGGATACTATGACCAAATACTATATGAATAGATAGATTATATATATGATATACCATCAATGAAAATTAGTATATATTGTAGTCATAATAGATGAATCGCTGATGACTAATATGATGATTATATCACTTAATGATGATTTTAGATCACTATTATGACACCAGTAATTAACATGACTACAGTAATTAACTACTGAAATAATGATTCACGAACCTACATAATATAGCTAACAAATCTTGCGAACCGGAAAATCACCATTTTCTCAAAGTTTAATCCACTCGCGAGGGCAGTGCGGCCCGCTATTTCCGGCCGGCCAAAATCCAAGACCATAATAATCATTAAGTAAATGGGCTGTGGCTGTAACAAATCACCACAGGGTAAATCTAAGAAGTCTTCTGCACGTCTTAGATGCATAACATCTGGAAAAATCTTAGATTCCTTAGTAATGCCATGCAATGCCTAAACCTCAGTATCATCCTTTTCTTTCGGTTTGCTAAACCTTGGTTCGGTAGTGTGATTATGAACCATCTTGGGCCTTTTATTATGGGGGGTATTTGTACTGACGTGCCCAGCTATAAAAGAGTCATTCTTTGTGGCTAGAATCTGGGTTTTGGTCCATTTCCGGATCAACAAAAACATGGTTACCTCACTCTTATCAACACAGTAGAGATACTAAACTGACCATAAAATCATGAGTTCGGCTTTTAGATCTCCATTTTGATATTGACAACAACGCTCCATGCGCAGCATGGGAATCTCCACAGTATCCGATAAATTCAAAATATGCCACGGTGTAGGTGCCCAGCTGCCCATGATTCCCTTGAAAGTTCCTCCGCAGCCGGAGCTGATGACGCCCGGAGCTGAAAATCGGAAGTGTCGATCCGATTTTTTGGGAAAATTTAGGGGTTGCTATACACCAAACTTGCAATTTTTAGAAGAAAAATGAGATTTCAAACACCCTTTTAGGGTTTTCCGCTAAAAATTGAGACAAACAGAAGCAGTGCTCCCCCACCTTTAAAGAAATCTCTGAAGTTGGCAAATGAGTTGGAAGTGTGAGCGTATCCCCCTTCTATGCCATTTTCAGGGATCTGCAATGATGGGACCATCCGAATCAGCTTCCTCTATCGCAGTGTTATATGGCTATTTCTATCACATACTCCAGCATACCATTCACTATGGGGTGAAGACAAGTACGATCAAATGGTTTTTTCCCACTCCAGATATTTTTTATATGGAGGGTTCCTGAAATCGGGATACCCCAAAATCATCCAAAATTGAACATATGGGTATGGATCAATACCTATTAATACCATTTTTAGGGGGATGAACATCCATAAATCCCAGCTATTTTGATGTTCACCAGGGGTACAAGGTTTTGACACACTGCCATATTTTCGTACTAAAATCCATGGTGGGCCAATCCGCTGAGCCGGGCTGAGGCTGAACGCTGATGAGGAGCTGATCCAGCCCGACGTCTCTTCACCCAGAGAGGAAGCGAGCCAAACATGGGGCACTTACCGCCGTTACAGCCACACCATTACACCATTTTAAGAGGACAATGTGTTGGGAATTCTTGGGATATTTTTGGACTCGACTGCTGGCGAGTTCAAAAGTTGGAAGTTGGGGGACTGGATTCACTGGATGTCCCCCCATTCATCCCCAGGTTTAGAACATGATTTTCCATCTTGAAATGGACTAAATCTTGGCTTTTCCCATCCCCTAGTTCGAGAAGATGATGTTCCAAAATGGCAACTTTTTTTAGTGGGAACACACCACTGATGGGAAATCCACCAGTTTGAGAGACACCCGATAGTTTTTTCATGTTTCCCTCTTATATAATAAATGATGACCATGCCCGATATCTGCCCCAAAGGCACTGCATGACCTCTTTGCGCATTATATCAGGGTGTGTCTGAAAATCGGGTAACTCCCAAATTCAGTGGTTTATCATCAATTTCCCAGTCAGGATTGTCATTTATTGTGGGTGAATCATGTTGACAGAAAGCGACCTCGCAATAAGCGGCATCCATGGCGAAGGAACTCTTGCGAGCCATCAAAGTGCTGAACATCTTCCGCTGGCCACTGGGGTTGAAACTTGAGCAAACATGTGGACAGGTACTGTACCAAGTAGGAACCATCTGGTAAAAATTAGGATAAAGACCCCCAGAAACCATGGTTTAGTAGGGGATTTACACATATTTGGATAGAATGGGGGTGTTTAATCATAGGAGAACGGACTACGTTTTTGCAAAAATGCACGGTTCTCATGGTCGAACTGGGGAAAAGGATCATCAATTGCAATCTGACCCATAAAACTGGATATACAAAACAAGAACCATGATGTGGGGATACGGCTACGGGATACTTTATGCGATTTTCCTTGGACTGAACAACCAACAATGCGATATGACTTTGTCTCAAGTCATGGGTAATGGGCCATAATTTTGTTGCAGTTTGGAGAACATTTTTCTGAATCATGGGGTTTTGAGGTGCCCACTTTGGAAACAAGGCCAGATAGCTCTGGGACATTGCTATCTGAAATTTTGGACATCTGAAACTTGAGGTCTAAGAATTAGGGATACCCTCTGGTAAACTAACATAACTATGGAAAATCACCATTTTCAATGGGTAAATCCACTATAAATCACCATGTTCAATAGCTATGTTAGTCACTACCAGAGGGTACATTTTCCCATGGCTTTTCCACACTTTTCATCCGCTGAGGTTTTGCCGTTTACCACCGGTCCAGCTGGAAGAGGAAAACTCCTGGTGCTTGGATGACAATCGGAATCAGCTGGTACTTGTAGGTTATCAATAAAATTGGTTTGAACCAATGGTACATCAAAAATGGTTATCAATAAAAAATGATTTGTATTTCATTGGTATATCACAAATCACCCAATGGCAATTGCTGGCAAGTGTCACGGTACTCATATCAATGAAATGATAATCCATGCTTGGTACTTGTAGGTAGATACCACGGTGTCGATGCTGCGTAATGAATCAGAATTGGCTAAATCCAAGATATTCCAAGATGATATCTAGATTGGTGGATATCAACTATGGCCCAACGGCTAGTAAGTCACCCAAGCAAGTGATCTCAGCTATATGTAGCATTTCCCAACAAGCTTACAACCATTAATTGGTTGAATTACAATGACCTCACATCGTAAAGTCGCTGGAACGATGGTTTCTATACGAGGAATCATCCCCAAATGGCCGTATGATAAACAGCTATTTTCAGGTTAGTAAATTGTTCTGTTGTTCAGCCATATGTATAAATATATATATATATATATTTATACATATACATGTATATGTTTCTGACCATTTGAGGCGTATATCTATAGCATTTTCCCATTTTCCAAACAGTTTCAAACGACGTCCTTCAGCCAGTTCCATGGTTTGAATGTGGGACACTGACCCCCCTGTGACTTCATCGGGAAATCAGCAAACAAATTGGGACACCCATGAAAGTGAAAATCAGATGGGTCAGCTTCAATAACCACAATCATTAAGTTTAAAGATCCATGATTATTAATCACTGGTTGGTGGTTTGGAACATGAATTCTATGACTTTCCATATTATATTGGGAATAATCATCCCAACTGAGTAATTAATATTTTTCAGAGGGGTTGAAACCACCAACCAGTTATTAATCATATGGGTCAACTTTAGGACTTATCAAAAGATTAACCCCTTCCACAGGACGAGGCCGAAGTCTGTGACTTTCTGAGCAATGCCTTGATCTTGCGGCAGCCGGTGCACGTTGGGATTGGTCCATGGCAATTGTGGACGGGCACGCGCGATGATACTTAGTATATGCCATTTGTTTTGAGTTATTGAAGAGATGTGGAATATAATAGACTTGAACGTGCCTTTTGGTGCTGATGATTACCAAGTTCGAGACACACAAAGTGCATCCAAATTGCCCCAAACTAAGAAAAAAGGACTTCGGCATGGCACATGAACCACTCCACAAGATATATTCATTCATCATTCTAGTTTCATTTTTTTTGTCCCCCAAAAAGGATGGAGCAGCCATTTGTTTCACCGCTAAAAAGATGCGATTCTGCGATGTGTTTCATGACTTTTCCATCCTCTGGGGGGTAGCTATGCCAAGAATCGCCCATCGCCAAGTCATTGTCACATCGTCCAGGTCTTTCTGAGTGAGTCGCACCTCATCTCTCGACGGATCTCGGATTTGGGACACCAACTTGGAGGTGGAACGGCTGGAACAGTGGGACCTGGCGCCGGGCACGTTTTTGAGCATGGGGAGTTTCTGAATGCCCGTATGCTTGGGGTTTTTCACAGTGCTGATCATAGCTTTTTGTTGGGTTCATGACCCCGCAACATATCTCGAAGGCCTAAACATGTTGCTACTTTTTGGGCACCAGATTTTCCGTGATTTTCAGTGATCCTCTGCGAGGTCCACCAACAACTCTGTGGCTTGGTATGACAGCCAACATGAAATCGGGGAAAATTGGCTGAACATTGACTGAAAGTGAGAGAATCGGAGAATCATGAATGGGATTCCAAAAGAATTGGTGTATTAACACATACATATATATGTATATATATAATACATACTACATACACACCATATATTCTCTAACACTAAAAAACAATTGATGGTTTGCCCAGGATTTTTTGGAGTGACTTTCATCTGCCACGATACCTGTCATTTGCTGGGACCTGGACGATTCCATAGGGTGAGAATATATGAAATCAGTTTATCTACGATTCGTCATGGTTCTAAGATTCCATCATTCTGCAGTCATTCAAGGGCTTCGCCTTTCTTTCTCCGCCTGTTTGGTATCCCAAAGACATGAGGATTTAACGAGACCATTCAAGACCCAGCCAGGTTTTCTCGCAAAGGGCGATTCGACCATGATGTTGCACAAGGACGACGGTGCCAGCAAGACCCCAGCCATTTTTTGGGGGTTTCCGAAGTCATTGGGGATCCCCAAGTCACCAGAAGTATCCAAAGGTTTCAATTTTGGATGAAACATGGAGGTATTCCCTATTTTAGGACCCTCTCGTATTGTTTCTGAATGTTTCTGACATATCTCTTGGGTCCGAAGGTTTTTTGGTGGCCAGATTTCTTTGGTCTCAAAAGCTGGGCATTTTTGGATGGCTTGACCGCGATGAAAACCCAATAGGCCCAGTTCATTATACTGGTTGGTTTATAGGGATTTCCCTATTGGATTATTAGAATCCCCAATATATTGGGTCGTATAATCCCCTATAATTGTGAAAGTAGCACTTCTGCAGGGGTTTCACATGCACAGACATGTTTCACTTTCGCTCTGCGTTGCTATCGGCTCAACACTTGTCCGACTTCGCAGGGCCCTTGAGTACTTGGCTGTGCAAGC
>Ga0126342_10022353_pt1 | contig 10453 bp, 7 predicted proteins | sample Cyp1metagenome_FD_92528 | JGI IMG/M metagenome (GOLD analysis project Ga0126342, IMG submission 92528) | Coral microbial communities from Lord Howe Island, Old Settlement Bay, Australia - Cyphastrea 1 metagenome | ecosystem: Host-associated > Invertebrates > Cnidaria > Coral ...
AATACGGTTGGGAAACCAGGACCTTTGAGGAGGGGAAAAAGAAAGCACCTTTGATACAGGGAGGAGGGTTGAGACAGGCACATACCATTGAGAAGGTAGAAAACCCTTCGTCCAGACTTTTGACTTGTGACCTGATCCAAGAGGTTTGATATTCGCCAATGGGTCCTGGTGACAAGGTGCGGCGGCCTTTGAAGGATTTGCTGGTTGGTTTCGGGAATGGTTTCAGCTGTTTTTGTTGGGCTTGTGTCAGCCAAAAAACCCTAGTTGACGGAGTTAAGGTGACTGACTATTCTCACATTTACTATTCCAAAAAATGGGGAGTCACTGTAGTGGTTGATGTCTTGAGTCTTGATCTAGAGCTAACGTCACACCACCTCTTGATGAGTTTGGAGATTGCTCTGACGTTGACTGGCTACTGTGCATAGGTGGGTATGGGTCAGAATCCTATACCATGTTCTTTCTACGTCAAAATGTAAAATAGCGTGCAAGCGTATGTATGTGCATTCCCGTTGTAACGGTCCCACAGATGTTGAGATATTCTGCCAAATCATTGCGAACTTATCCGTATCTCTGGATTAAGGTACTTACCTTGTTGATGGCTAGGCTAAATCCTATATTCTTTGACTAATTAGCATGTGATTATTAGAGTTCGAAAACTTATTAAATTGGTATATCCAATGGATACTAAATGATAAACCTAGTTGTTTGATGCTTATATAACTCCACCATATTTATATATATATATATATTATATATATATATGTACATATATCAGTTATTGACGTATCAGTTATTGACGTATCAGTTATTGATAAACATGGCCATATGTTGGTTTACTACAAAATTAGCTAAACCCCTATTACTTGGATGAATCAATGGAATGCACCATTAAACAATTAAACAATCATCGAATCATCAATGTAAAGCAATTGATTGATTTTGATGAACTAGATTAAACCCATACTTGTATAATTTTTGTTTATTACTTAACCCCAATCGGTTAACAAGACGAATATGTTAATGATTAGAGTTTTTGTCATTATATTCCTTGATAACGATGATCATCTATATATCAAATGGTAACATAACAGAATAGTTTCATAATATAATTCACCAATTAGATTATGATATAATTCCCTTGCACCTAACATTTTCAACAGCCCCCAAACAAAACTCGAAACCATGGCAATTCTGAAAGGTGGTCTCCACTGGCAGCTTGGTTTTACGAGGACGGGAACGGGGGACGACTTGCGAAAAAGGCCCCAGGTCAGAATCGCTATGGTGGTGCAAATGACTCTAAGAACTATGGTTTATGGTAGATATATATATATATATATACAATTCCTATGGTTTATAAACCAACTAACATCACTGGGGGGGCATCACTAAACCAATATATATATATATACTATTGCTGGTTGGTGGTTTCAAACATGAACTTTATTTTCCATTATGTATGAGATGTCATCCTTCCCATTGACTATGATTTTTCAGAGGGGTAGGTCAACCACCAACCAGATTCCTATGGGGGGGGGGCACCACCTTGTGGAAGACGTGGGGGATTTTTCAGCAAACTATGGTGATTTTGAACCAATAGAAAGGGGTATGTAGACAACAGTGGTGATTTTATGATGGTTTTTGACGTGATTTAACGAAGAAACCTTGGGATTAAGAAAACATACAACCACCAAACATGTGGAGTGATATCGGGTTTATGCTAGTTTTCTGTTGGTTCATAACCACCATGATTTGTAATACAATAATTGTTAAACTTATGGTACTTATGGTGGAGTTATCTACAGTGAACATAGCTGGGGGGAGCCACTTTGCAGGATGTTTTAACATGTTTCAGCCAATTCCTTTGCTGCTCAGAATGGTAGTTTAGTTGTATAGTTGGCTGACCCAAAGCACCACGCTGGTTTCAGCTGTTTTCGTGTGGTTTGATAAAGAATTGGGGATCCCTTTTCGACACCGAGAACATGTTGCTGAATCACTGTGGAATCTCATGGTCTTGGGCCCTTGGGGGGTTCCCGATTTGTAGAATCACCCAAGCGATTCATCCACCAGGACTGTTATCTCCGCTTCTCTTTCGCAGATTACAATCCAAAGAGGTGCACGGCGGTCCTGAAATGAGTTGGTCCAATGATAGATACCCAAGACATTTGCGCACAACACACGGGGCAAAAAGTGATCAACTATCATCCTCACTGGAATGACGGTTAGTAGGGGTAGCTATATACCCAAATAGCCAAAAAAAATCAGATTAGTGAAAGATGTGAATATTTACCCTCTGGTAAATTAACATAGCTGTAGAAAATGGTCATTTATAGTGGATTTTCCCATTAAATATGGTGATTTCCCATAGTTTTTTGTTAGTTTACCAGAGGGTACCCAGATCAACTCATCAACTATGAGTGTTTGTTGGATGGTTACTGAAGGGTTACTGGCTGGTCCACATCCGTTCGGCACAACGAGTAGCTTCAATGACTTCACCCATGGTGGAAAATCTCGGGAAAATTATCGCGGTGACCCTGGTGAAAGCAAGCACAGTGTGATGTTTTTTTGTATAGTGAGGAAAGAGAATGATAAAACACCACTTTGATATATTTGGTATATTTGTTTAGGAATATCCTTGATATATTTGGCTAAACACCATTTTGTTTTCAAACATCAGATATATTTGGAACTGGAATGCTAATCACTTTGATGCTCGAAGGCTCGAAACAAGTTTTACTCTCACATGCAACACGAGTTTCCATAGGGGAAGTTCATCCGGAGATGTATTTTCCAATTGACTGTTCCCATCAAATATGCGTTATTCACATCTTGGAAGTCCCAAAATTGCCAAACTTGCGCCAGAATGTGATTGAAATGATGTTCACCTCCAAATGTCACATAAGTTTCCAGGTTTCAAACATCAAATCAACAGTTGCTCCAACACCAGGTCGTCTGGACAACCTTTTGGAGGTCAGTGGTCCCGTTATTGTTGGGCGCTCCAGGTTGAAGAACAAATATTCGCACCTGACCAACAATTCCATCTCCAAGCACGCTGAGGACTCCGGTAGATACCGGCAGTGGCGTGGCTTTAATTCTCCTTGATTTGAAGATGCTCATGAACAGTCATGAACCCTCTGGCTATTTAACATTGCCATGGAAAATCACCATTTTTAACAGGTAAACCGGTAAACCATCTATAAATGGGCAATTTTCCATGGCTATGTTAAATAACCAGAGGGTAACTATATTATTATACTAGTATCTGATTGGTGGTTTGGAACATGTTTATGACTTTCCATTCAGTTGGGAATTTCATCATCCCAACTGACTTATATGATGTTTACTGCTTAGTTTGATTGGTCCACATGCATTCTGATGGTGGACTGTTTGAATCTATTTGAAAGACGCCCATCACTTGCTCGTTCGCTCACTCGCTCACCATCACTTACTTTCCTTTTTGGATAAGCATGATTGTTCCATTTTTCCTACCGGAACATTGACCTGGGTTTGCTTATACCAAGTAAACTGCTTTTGGGGAATCTCGTCCGAAAAAACAGAACATGTGGCACTTGAACATTGCCCTTTGGTCATTTAAGATAGCTATTGAGCCTCACCATTTTGAATATGTTTGAATAAGGTAAATCACCTATGGGCCATGTTCGATAGCACATTATTAAATTACCAGAGAGTATCATAGTTTGTTTTTTTTGTCCAAACGCCACTTGGTGAGTGTCCATTGCAATGTGACTACCAGAAGCTACTGGACAGGGTACTGGACATGGCCAGCTGCGTTTCCTGGATGATAAGCATAGACTTGAAGACATCCATGTTCAATCCTAGACCTTAGATAGTGATTTTGAATGATTTTGAATATGACTTATGTTCATTTATTTTCCATCCCTAGACCTTAGATGGTGATGTTGAATATATGGGTATGGGTCAAAATTAGGTACCCCAATAATTGGATGGTCAATACTAAACTAGACTAACATCTGTGGTCCCCTAGGTCTTCCATTTTGACCCACATCCATATATATTATGTCTTATTTTCCATCCCAATTGGAATGGTGATGCCAATCGACTAAGCCTTAGTGCGAGTGGTTTTTTCAGGGCTTCGAGGAGGAAAAGGAGGAGACCATGTGGCACAGTGAGGAGCACGGAGCTCAATGGTGAGAATAGATGTGGGATATAATGTGGGCCATACAAATAGTTGATTTTCCCATGAAAAATAGTGATTTTCCATGGTGATGTTAGTTTATCAGAGGGACTTACATAGCTAATATGGGTAAAATAATAATAGCCAACCATTTGGGATTTTTTTTATACCATCTATTTATGGTGATTTGGGGGATGGTTTATGAAATTGTTTTACCTACATTAGATGTTTTATATCCATTGATATCCAGTGTAGATGTGTGAAGTGCTAGCTATTTGGTTAGCTATAAGAATGAATCACTCTCCAGTCATTCCATGTATTTCCATGTTAAGCATTTTTAGCATTTTTAAAATATGAGAATATTACATCCTACTATACATGATATTAGTGACTCCTCAATACTAAAAACGCTGGGGCCGTTAAGAACGCGGCCAGTCCACCCATCAGCCTCACCGAAACTGGCTGAGGTTCAGGGAATATCTCATGACCCTGGAGAAAGAGGACGAGGCCACGACCAGTTATGACTGGGGCACGCATAACTATGGAACATCACCATTTATAGTGGATTTACCCATGAACAATGGTGATTTTCCATAGTTATGTTAGTTTACCAGAGGGTAAATATAACTATAAACCAAACTTAAATATATTGAATATTCAATTGATTACGGCATAATGTACGTATTACCCATCTATATCCATGTTTAGCAATGCCAAGAAAGAAAAGTTAATCTTCACTACTTTAATGTGGCTTTGCTTGTCTATTTGTTTGGGGCTACTATACCAACTGCAGTTGTAGCCCCCAGGAGTTGTTTCATCCAGGTCCTGGGATGTCCTGAGAGTTACTAACTATGGTCAGAAATGATCAAATTGTAGCCATTTATAAGCCACTAAGGTTATGTATCACTTAAATGCAACTAACCATGATCAAGAATTTCGTTGTTTACTTGTTAAACCCGTTATCTCAGTACCACAATCAGTGTTTCATATGTTCGTTGTCTACTAAGCTTCTGACTGTCACATTTACATACAATTACACATTGAGAACTGTGGTTAGGTTTGTGTTAAGTTGCAATCATGGGCCAGAACTGTTTGCTATCTATGGCCATACCTATCAATACCTATTACTTTACCATTAAATACGGGGGATGAACATCCATCCATGAACCTAAAAATACCATAAAATAGCTATAAATACCTATTAATACCATATAATACCATATAAATACCATATAAATACCATATAAATACCATATAAATACCATCCATTTCACCCAGTTTGAACTCCCAGCGATTTTTGACCCAACCTCACAGGATCCCTGGGCCCAGCGCGTTCAGCCCTTGATGAAGATGGCGGTGCTTCGATCGCTGGAAGCCGTGCGAGGACCTGGACGTTTTGGGCATCGTAATGAACATGTAGATAATATGGTACATCTGTTGTTTTTAATGACTGTATCAAATGTATATAGCGAAAACATTATATCATATATATATATATCCTATTATATACATTATTTGTGCATATATATATATATATATATACATTGCAAAAGCAGGGGGATCCTCTCACAAGTCCCTGATTCAGGGCTATGGGGGTCACCCGAGAGCCAAATGAAAAGAGATGTGTTCAACGGCGCTTCCAAACAGAAAGCTGCTGACTGTGCATATATATATGTATATGTATGTATATATACATATACATATACATATACATATATATTTATACATCACTTTGATCACTATGTCATGTATACAAATGTGTTTACATCACATGGAGACCGTCTGCATATATATATATACATCTATGTGTATATAGAACATACTGTGCATGGAAGAAACCCTGCACAAGTCGGCAACTATTGGTAGCTACGAAACACGGTAAATAATGGGATTATAATGGGATACACCATCTACCAACTAGTGCAGGATTTCTTCCATCCACAGTATGTGGGTATACATATGCACTATACTATACTTTGTATGTATATTAGATACACACATACTTAAGTATATGCGTAATGGAAATGGTGGTTTGTTGATGCTGGATCATATTTAATTTAGACCCTAGAATTGGTATATAAGTTTTTTTTTACAGGAGCAAGCCGAAACCCACCGTTGGAGCTTGTAGAAACCAGTATGATGATAGGTAGATGCACCATTTTATCACCATTGCATTCAAATATAATTCCCATGATACGGTATACATATAGATATGTTATTATATGTATCAAAAAAACAGGTCATGGCTGCCATGGCATTTTCAAGGCCCAAGAGAATGTGGTGCATCGCGCTAGTTCCTTCGATGCTGGGCTGTCGGGACGTCTGGGTCACCCCAAAACATTGTAGGGTCAAAACGATCAAACATGTTGCACCGATCGCATTTGAACAACAGCTGTTTGGTGAATTTTGTCTCAGTTTGATTCATGTTGCAGAGGAGGAGGAGCAGCGATATGGGTTCAGCAATTCCACTTTCCTGGCGTTTCAAGTACGACAATGAACACTGATTGAAAGAAAATTACGTAAGGCAGGTCATGATCATGAAACAACCATGGAACCTGACCATATGGTCATGGGGTCCAATCGGTTTCAAACCGCCAACCATGTTATGACGGGTGGGGGTATTATCCAAGCACAATGGGATATGATATCATGGAATGGCAAGCATCGGAATGGCCGATGAATATTCATTATAATGATAATACTCCAACATGTCCAACCCATGGATATCACCAGAATGGTATGGTTCTATCATGAACATTACCAAATACTGAGGCTTTAGGGCTCATGACAAAACTTGAAGACAAACTGTTTGTGAGCAAAATGATAAGCATGAGTCACCAAACCAAGAGCTAGTGGCGATAAGGCCACATGTTCAGGTGATTTTCCCTTTCCATAGGCCATTCCTAGGCGTTGCATATGGTAGGTACCTCTAATTTAGGCAACGCAGTAAACCCAAAGAATCAATTTTTAATCTACCTAAAGATTCAACATGTCCTAATCAAAAACCAGAAATTTCGGATGAAACGGGTCGCCTTTTTCTTGGCCCTGGAAATCCCAAGGAACTCTTCGGCTACGACTTCATGGTAGACCAGGATCCCCAGTCACGACTGGATGATTTGGGCCATGACTGAAGAAACATTCATATACTTGGGATCTGAGGGATCCAGGTATAGTCATATAAACATATTATATATAATTATATATAATTATATATAATATATAATATATAAAATATAATATATAATAATTATATATACATATAATATAATATAATATATATATATAATACAATAATATATATATACATAATATATGTAATATATATATATAATATAATAATATATATATACTGTATATATATTCAGCAAAACTCCTGTGAAACACCACACATGATTTTGGAAGATGAGTCTACTGGAATTGTCTTGAATTTCTGGACATGGCGATGTTTGGATCTCACATTGTTGAGCGTATGTAACTATGATCCACAGTAAAAAATCGCCAGGGTTTGAGGCCCACCGCTGTGCATCAACTTGTGGAACAATACAAAGTTCCCCGGTGTCATCAAAGGTAGCTAGCTGGCAAATCCACCATTCTGGTCGAAGATTTTCCCAGCTATAAACCTCCATTTACAGAGATTTTTCCCAGTAAAAACATGTAAAAACTGTATTCAGTTCGATGATGTTTCATCTAAACCTCCATTCGGCGATGTTCCAACCGGCCACATTTGATTGCCAGAGGGTAATCCGAATGTAATCCATGTTCCATGGAAAGGACATAATCCTCGTAATGCCAAATAAACACATGGAGTTGTTTTGTTTTTTTTTTCAATGTTGTATTTTTTTTGGGGGAGAATAAAAACAAATTCAATTGTGATTTCACAATTGATCAAAACCTTATTAAAATCCATATAGAATATTGCCCAAAAATGGATTTTGAAGCTTCCGCTCATAATAAATTCATAACCTGAATTAGACCAATGAATATAAACGAACATGTTCGATTTCAAAAGGCGGAGCCTAATAAGCCAAGCACCTCGTCAGGTTAACTAGTTCGATTAGAAGGCTGAATCACCTTGTTCAGTATGCTAGTCTCTTACGAAATTCAATTGGCACAATTGAAAAGCGCATGAACAAATTGGGAATGGACCGTAATGGACCTAGTTACCCTATGTTTCCCTTAGTTTTTCTTGTTTCAGGGATGTGTAGTACTATAGACTATAGGGCTACAACCGGGGACTAGGGGAGATCGCTGACCAGGGCAGGTGAGGGTCTACTGATCCTGAGAATGTGGGATGACGAAGCGGGTGGATTTAGGGGGACGACTTCATGATATCTTGCGAATCGATGTGTTACTGACTTCACAAAAATCGATTCGCTGGTCGCCAATGATCAGCAATCCCCAAAATCACCAGATTTCTGGGTATAAACCCTCCAAATTTAGAGGTTGATTCTTGGGTTTACCATGGTTTACCATGGTTTGCCATGGTTTACCACATTATAAGGTTTGTGTCTGAAATCCGCGTTCAAGGAGTTCGGACGCTGATCGTTCACGAAAAAACATGTTATCATCATGCTGCCACCTTCGTACAGATCCTATCCCAACTGACTTACAAGCCCGTCGGCAAAAAAACAAAGAGCATGTGTCATCAACATATCCGTTGCATTGTCGAAATTACATACATAATTTGAACCCAGGATTCATAAACCAGCAGTTTAGTAGTAGGGGATGTAGGGGGTTTACCAAATTTGATAGATACTATAATATCTATAAATATAAGTAATCTATGTATGGTGTAAATTTTGCTGTGCGCAACTAATTAACCAACAGAATCTCTAGAGATCTCCCAACGTGGCATGTGAATCCTGACCTGCAGCCGCGAGAAGATGTTTGTGGCAGAAAAACCAGCCAGGCACATCAGCTACAAAATCGTTTCAAGAAACAGACATTTCGCAAGATGAAATAAGGCATTTTTTCACATACATATATAATCATATATACATAGCGGAAGCAAAATAAACTAGATGTATTGAGAAAAATAGTATTTCTGAATATCTCAAAACATGATAGACATAAGACACAGATAGTTACATAGTGTAAATACACATTGGCTACATTTCAGCATGTATGAACTGGTCATTCTGCTTCCATTGTTTCTGTAACTTTCCTGGCAAGGGGCATGTTGCGGCGAGCACAGCTAGGTTGGATGGAGCGACTAGAGTGTAATATCAAATGTCTTTGTTTCCTTAACTATCAGTGGTTAGGAAGGAGCGGTTCGGAGCTATGGGCATCCATATTCCCAACGACAAATTGGGGAGCCAAGGAGCTACGAATATCGAGTTTCCCAAAAACCGATACTGGCGCCTCCCAGATACGTGTCAAGCCCACTCAGCAGATTCCCCCCCCCGGGGCCCATCCTTGACCGCGGCGGATGCCGACGGGGGGTCTGGAACGGTGCTTCTCATGCCGACGCCGTGGTTACCTGGTCCTTCCAACCAGGCCGGATCCGATTTTACCAAAGCCGTCATGATGGACCCATGGGTATAGGAGTCTAAGCCCTGTCTTTGACAAAATGATCTTCGCAGTGGATACTGCAATCTGTCATCCAAACAAACTCCCAAACATAAGGGTTGGGTTGGAGTGTTTTTTTTTTTTTTTCGTTTGTGGTCATTTTATTTGATTTTGTTCGTTTGTGATTGGTTTGCATGCTGACTGATTTGCTAGTAGATGTTTCTTTGCTGGAGGTTCCTGATATTCACAAAACAGATAAAACAAAGTGATTTCATTGTTTATTCTTCTTTACACAATTAATGTGCATCCCAATGAATTCCATGATGCTGATTAACATTGTTACTATTATGCTGACGATGACGATGAGGATGAGCAGGATCTGATGTCCCCATCCAAGGCAGTAGGAGCACAACTCTTTGATGCCATGGACCTCTGTGGAAAACTTTGTTCTTCGATTGTTAAACCATATATATATAATATAATATATAATATAATATAATATAATATCAATATCATATAATATAATATAACATAGCATAATATAATATAACATAGTATATATAATATAATATAATATAATATAACATAGTATGATATAACATAACATCATATAATACAATATAATATAATATAATGCAATTTACTATAATATATCATATATAATATATCATATATAATATATCATATATAATATATAATATATAATATATAATATATAATATAATATATATAATATAATATATATAATATAATATATAATATATAATATATAATATATAATATAATATATAA
>Ga0126342_10022354_pt1 | contig 10452 bp, 13 predicted proteins | sample Cyp1metagenome_FD_92528 | JGI IMG/M metagenome (GOLD analysis project Ga0126342, IMG submission 92528) | Coral microbial communities from Lord Howe Island, Old Settlement Bay, Australia - Cyphastrea 1 metagenome | ecosystem: Host-associated > Invertebrates > Cnidaria > Coral ...
ATTGGGAAAACACAGTGTTTCGCGACTTTCCTACCTTTTCACGCATCTGCATCTTCTTTCTTCTTACTCTTTCTCTTCTACTCTTCTTTCTTCTAATCTTTCTCTCTTCTCTCTGCCTCTTCCCTGCTCTGCTTTTCATCTGTCCATATTGTCGGAAGTTTGACTTCTAAACTTCCTTCGACCAGTAGTGCCGCGCAAGGCGGTGGCGAAAGTTTCAAAAATAGGAAGCCTATAGGAAAGGTTGGTTGGTGTGAATCACGGATGGCAGAGCGAATCCACTGATAGACCGACAGGTGGTTGGAGTTGTGGAATGGTTGCTATGGTTGCAGTGGTCACCTTACCACAACTGCTGGATGTAGTGTGGTGTAGTGCAGTTGTAGTTGCAGCTGTAGCTGTAGTTGTAGTGTAGTGTAGCGGAGCTGTAGCTGTAATGTAGTGTAATTAATTTATTGGCAAGCGCAGTTGCAGTTGTAGTCGTGGTGTCGTGTAATTAGTGTAGCGTATTGCAGTGTAATGTCGTGTAGTGTTGTGTAGTGTAGTGTGGTATAGTGTAGTGTAGTTGTAGTTGTAGTGTAGTGCAGTGTATTTAGTGTAGTGCAGTGTAGTGTCGTGTCGTGTAGTATGTGTAGTGTAGTGTGGTGTAATGTAATGTAGTGGTAGTTGTAGTTGCAGTTGCAGCTGCAACTGTAGTTGTAGCGGCGTAATGCAATGTAATCAGTGTAGTGTAAGTGTAGTGTAGTGTAGTGTGGTTGCAGTTGTAGTTGTATTTGTAGTTGTAGTATGTTGTAATGTGCTGCAGTGTAATTAGTGTAGTGTAGTGTAGATGTAATTGTAGTTGTAGTTGTGGTAGTAGCTGTTGTTGTAGTTGTCAGTCATATCCTCTGCGTATGTCCCACGCCTGCCATCGTTTTTTGAAACTGCTACAAAACCCTCACGTTTTGCTCACTTTTGACAAGGTGCCCAATCCCTTGCGCCTGCCACGCGAAACGGGATCTGAACGCCCAAAAGTGTTCCGTGCCCCTCAGTTTTTTGCACTTTTGACTTGGAAATGTGCTTCGCGCCACAAAGGCATACACTTTTTCGACATCTCAACTTCCAAAAGTGGTCCGCACATGAGGTGTTTTGTGCATTTTGACTTCGAAATTTGCTTCGCGCCACAACAGCGTGCACTTTTTCGAGATCTGAACCTCCAAAAGTGGTCCGAACCCCTAGTGTTTTTAACATTTTGACTTCCAAATGTGCTTCGCGCCACAAGGGCGTGCACTTTTTCGACATCTCAACTGCCAAAAGTGGTCCGAACCCCTAGTGTCTTTAACATTTTGACTTCCAAATGTGCTTCGCGCCACAACGGCGTGCACTTCTTCGACATCTCAACTTCTAAAAGTGCTCGGGAGCTGAGGTGTTTTGCACGTTTTGACTTGGAAATGTGCTTCGCGCCACAACGGGGTGCAACTTTTCATCTCTCATCTGACCACATGGCGCCGCACCCGCCGCTTTAGCAGGCCTACTTTTCGATCCTCCGGAGCCACAAATCATTGGAAAGACACAGTGTTTCGCGACTTTCCTACCTTTTTGCGCACCTGGATCTTCTTTTCTTCTCACTCTTTCTCTTTTTGATCTTCTTTCTTCTTCTCTTCTCTTCTCTGACTCTTCCCATCTCTGCTTTTCATCTGTCCATATTGTCGGAAGTTTGACTTCTAAACTTCCTTCTATAAACTTTTAGATGATTTACCTATTGAACATGACAATTTTGCATAGCTATTACCATAGGGTATATCGATCGGGTAAGGTGACATGGGAACATGCTGGAAACGCGGGGGAGTTTTGACGAGCCAGTTATCATAGCGATCTTGCTTCAAAGATCGTCAAAGTATTGTCCACCTTTTGCCATGCTTTGGCAACGCTGCCTCAACGTAGCTTTCTGATTACCCAAGCAGATTTGAACAAGAAAATGCATCAAAATTGGCAGCCATAGATGTTGCACATGGCTGTCAAATCATGACAGCAAAATGGGTATAGGAAGAAACTCCATCGTGAGGCCAGAAATCCTCGTCCTTGTGTATCATCTGTAGACTGATTAATTTATGGTAGTGGATACTATAGACACAATGTAAATTAACGTAATGGATAATGATATGGAACCTTAATAGGAACATCAACTGGAACCCTATCTTCATCCTGGGAAAACTCGTCCAGTATCGGGGAAAACACATTCAACTCCGAATGGGCTCGCCTGACAAGATACCTATCACTGGATCATTCCCAATGGATTGAAATTAGCATAGATTATTGCCAAACATTGGAGGTGAACCACATAACTACATAATTATAAGTATTTCCATCATTTTCAGACACCTCCAATGTTTGGATAATAGCCGCAGGCTTCAGCAAAGGAATGACCCGAGCAGTCGCGAGAAGCGGCGGCTTCTTTTTTCAGCACTCAGTGTTGGTCGGCGATTTTCTTCACCTGTGGTGTGGAGACAATTTTTGACCCAGGTGGAACAAAACAACCCATCAATTGTCGGTCACTGACTCGTTGACTCATCACATATACATATTATGCACATAGATCGAAATCAATGGAATACCATCTGATAGGGACATGTTTTTTTCTTTAGAACATCAAATCTTGAGAATGACTACACCATTATTCAAAACACGGATTGAACCTGAAGATCATCTTAAACTTTTCAAGGCATCACCAATGTCAGTTTCACAGTTTCACAGTTTCACAGAAAATTCCAAGATTTCAATCAGCTTTTTTTTTTTTTTTTCGTTTTGGCTGTTTTCTTCCAGGTTTTTGTCACCCTATTTGTCCACCTCCAAGAGACGGCCTTTTCGGGAATGCAGAAGGATGCCAAAGAAGGTCACCAGCAAACCCAGCCATTGGAGGCGCCTCACTGGGTTCCCGAAAAACAAGGTCGACATCAAAATGATGGCGGGTGTCTTGGCGTTGGCGATCACATTGGTGCCCACTGGGGAAAGGTGTTTGATGGTCATATAGCTGAGAATATTGAAGCTGCAGGCCAGAAAACCCGAGACCAGCAGCCATATCCACAGGTAGAATTGCTCTGCAAAACTGCTTTCTGCTTTGAAGAGTGTGCGAAAAGGCCTGGTGCCTTCGGTGAGAGCAGAGGCTGTAGCCAAGATCGTCAGATTAAAAGGAGCCATGTAGTAGCACAGCGTGATGGAATCGACGTTTTGATCACAAAGCAGCCGCCCTTGAGGGAGGCATCGATGAATAGTCACCGTGCTTCAACATTTTTTAACATACTTTGATTTTCCACACCGCTGTTTACCCGAGTTCCCCAAACCTCTCAGTAGTCTTTTCATACGGACTAGCTACTTATTTACATATACCATCTTAATTTTCATCAATTAATCCATTCTAATCCTGCATCCCCTTTCAAGAAACAATGATTTCTGCAGAACGCCGCTTCGTCACCGTGCCTTGCAAGATGGTTTTCAATGACCGGAAGACCACTGCAGAGATAGACAGAGTGCAACCAACGACCGAGAAGTTCACTTCATTGAAGGAACAAATAGCTCCCCCACCACAGACTGGAATCATGGCCCAGTATGCCCAGCTGTTGTAGCGTCTTCCATCCAAAATCATGCTGGTGATCAACGTAAACAGAGGTGTCAAGCATTGAATCATTTCCTGATGACGTGCACCGATGCGGGCATGTAGAACAGGAAGAGAATGACATCAGGTGGAGGACAAGAGAAAAAATCAGTTTAAGGCGCGAATATTTTCAAATACATATGATAATATTAAGGAATGTACAAACGTGCATGGTCGCATGGTCCAGGTTTGTTTGTTCCCCGCCTTCCACTCAGTAGCGTTCCGACCAGCATGGAAAACACTCGTGTTGAACAGCTAAATTGCTTAAGGTGGTCATGTTTGTGGTGAAACTGTATGTAGTAAACGCAGATCTATACACATGTAGCAAAGATGTAATATCAGTGTCTATCCATCTCTCTCTCTATATATATTATATATATATATGTATCCATAACTGTACTTCTACATGAACGCTTGAAGCGTGTGAATAAATGTGAATACGGTATAGGTCAGTCGATAGAATTACACAGCTAAATAATTATGTATCATAGTGATTCAACATGTAGCAATGTGTATCATGATTTTTCATACTCTTTCATCACAACTGTTTCACGATATTACTTTGTTCATGGCATCCTTACCCTGGTTATTTGCAGCATGTACCCGTTTAACATGTTGAACATGTGGCACTCCAAGCTTGGTCTTTGCCAAAGCACATGATATGATGGGTACATATAGGTCAGGGCAAAATTGGCGCATGCCAGGGACGCGGCGTGGAACAATGTGAATGGCAAGACCTTCTCCATCCTTTCTGCCATCGGCATAAAGTTGGAGGCACTGCCCAGATGTAAACTCATTGCTGTGGCGACCCAAGAGAAGACCATGTGTGTACCAGCAATGAAGAGAGGGAATTTGAAGCCACACCAATCCTTGTATTTGGATGCGACATGCGGACATGCGTCAACCATCGTCAACCAGTATAACAGAAGTAACATTTCACGAAATGAAAACAATAAAGTCTCTCTTACGCGCAGCATCGTATAGGCACTTGACTGAATTCACCAACATGATGCTGGTGGTGAAGTTAAAAAGGACGATGGTAAAGCCACGGAGCCAGGACTGCATCACTGGTTCCTTCGGATCGCTCCGTTCCGATCGCTCGGAGCGCTCCGTTTTGCATCGCTCCGTAATGACACCCGTCTCTTCATCGTCGGCGGCATCGGGGTCAAGGTACCCCATTCAGCACCTGGCTGCGGGCCACGGCTGGCCACGGGCCACTTTTCGGGCCCGTTTCAAGAAGTTTCACACAGGGCCAAACACACAGCTGGTGCATTGGCTTTCGACATGGCATCATGAAACGTGACAGAGCCTCACCAAGAAAAATCTTTGTCCTTGGATATCTTGGGTTTAGATGGGTTTAGGAGCAAGGTTAACCCCTTCCTGTTGGCAGATCCCCATCCACTTCGATTGAACCAACACAACCAACATCTGAGCAGCCACCTTTCCCCTTGGAACATGTGCATGTTTGAGAATGAAATCTGCAGGACCAAGAATACAGATAGAGTGAACAGCAATAGACTGAGCAGCAAAGGAATGCAAACAATACAAGCCGATCTAAGCCGATCTTTGCTTTGATCAATCATTTTTCCAGCCCGTTTGGGTTTATCTGAAAAACGTTTACCCAAAAAATGATGGTTGATTGTCTTTTTTAGTTTTTTTTCCCATTCAAATTGCCATCAATTGGAGTACGGTATACCCAATTGTCGGATCGCACACACAGCCCTTCTTCACCTTGTCCGCACTTGGGCCACAGCAAGTGTCACTACTCTCCGGAGTGTCCACAGCCGCCTTTTGGGGGACGAGTTAGAGTTTGTCATACGTGAAACACTTGCACATTTCAAAACATCATGTGGGTCAGTTCACCAAAACCAGCCCTTTTGTTCGAAAATCGCTGGGTTTTATGTCCATCCATCCCCAAGATATGGATATTTTTATGGTATCTGTAGGTATTGATCCATAGCCATGGTACCCAAATAGACGTGCCTTGATGCACCGCGCCAGGCGGATACCCAGCTTCGTTTGCCTCAGCGATTGAAAGTTAGAAATTTCCGACTGGAAATGGCTGGTGTGGCCAAATTTTGCGTTTTTTTTTCCGGTTCTATCTGAAATGTCCAGAAATGTCCATAATTGGGAACTTCCCACTGGAGATGCCGAGAAAAACAGCTGAGCCACGGTGCCTGTCTTTCATCTTCGGATACAGGTCAGATCTCTTCAACAAGACCTTGGCGCAGGAAACACGGACCGAATCCCAAAGTATTGTACTGAGACTGAAGACCAATGGCAAAGGACATCAAAGAATGAAGACCATAAAGCGCTTCCCCGTTTACCCGAGAACTTGGAAGCGACGGCGCGGCGCGCCTCTGCAGCAAGGCTCTTATGCTTGGACAGGTCCGGCCTCAGTTTTGGATGAGGTTTTATATGAATTCTGAGATGGGGTCTATTGGAATCTATTGGAATCTATTGAATCCACATGTGTATATATATATATATAGATATGTCTATATATGGGGCTGGTCTATTGAGTCTATTGGGACCCTGAGTTTCCCCACAGTTCATCGGATCCATCTGCAGCAAAACCACCCTGCTGAAGCTCGACTGACGAAATGCAGCAGATTGAAATATATCTTAGATACTCGATCATATTCACAAATTTGATTTACACAGATCACAGATGATCACCTATCGATGCATTTTTTTGGCACAATATACAGGTACACTCTCATGATTTTGTCATCATTCGGATCGTTTCGTCATCTTTTGGCATCTGTTCGCCTCTAAAAACATCCACCATCACGTGTCACGCCTAGTTCCAAGTTCCCAATAGGTAAACTGGGACAACAAGTCAAAACACGTCCACATCTTAATGTATCTTTCTTCCTTTCCGATGCCCATTGCGCTATGATGCACTTTTTGATGCACTATACGGTACTTTTTGATGCACGACTATAGTGCAACATAGTGCACTATACGCATCCATTGCATTCCATGACGGTATGGGATATGGCTATGGGTCACACCCAAATAGCATGGGATTTCGCCGCCTCAACGGCTCCAACACGCAGTCGCACATCTGAACCTGACGCTCCGGGATATGGGACGCCCCAAGTTGTAACATGCAGATATTCACGGGAACACCATGGAAAAGGAATGGTTGCAGAATGTTTAGATTTCTGGACATACCGTGAATCCATGACATACTGTCCAGAAAAACTGGCACTTGTTTCCAAGTAATCCTTGAATCCGTAGAACACCTCCAGGCATTGAGCCGCTAAGCCAGGTTCTACTCAGTTTGAATGTCACTCATCACCCATCTCGCCTGCCATCGCCTTGCAAGACATGAAAACATGCGACATCATGCGACCATTGTCAGTTGTCTCCCAACCTTAAGCCTGGGACAGCCCCGGTCGTCCCCAAAATTTGGATCTCCCATAGGTGGCTATATGTTATTAATCTATTGACCAGTTGCTGTTCCTCATTTGTACTGAAGAAACATACCGAAGAATCTATTGACCCTGCATTCGGAATGCATAGCTCGCCCATTCAAGGCACCTAGCCGCCGGCGTCTCCAAACCTTGGAGATCATTTTCATCATGGATCATCAAAACTTCAAACATAACATACCATAACCACATATAAAACACATATAAATAATGTATGCCTTCGGCAACCAGAATGTCTCACAAAAATAAGTTGAGAGACAAGAACCAAATCACTGAGATCTGGCGCTGGCGGTTGAGGTCCGGCAGTGCTCATGTCAGAGAGAATGTCAGAATAGATGCTAGATAGAATGCCAGAATAGAATGTCAAATAAAAGGCCAAATAGAATGCTAGAAAAGGTGCCAGAAAGAATGTCAGAACGATGCCAGATAGAATATCAAAAGAATGCCAGAGAAAATGTCAGAATAGATGCCAAATAGAATGCCAGAATAGATAGAATGTCAGAACAGAATGTCAGAAAATATATGCCATATATGCTTCCAGATCAGATGTCGGAAGTTATGACAAAACTCTGTCACCGTGGGCATCACTCGAAGTAAAGTAATTTGTGCTTGATTTTTGTGATGGAGTCGAGCATGGATTTCATCATATTTCCAGGAAAACCGGGGTTTCAGAAACAAACCCGGGGTTTGGTTGGTCCAGCAAAAAACATGTTTGCTGATCTCAATTAATATATATATGTACGTATATGTACATACACACACGCACGCACACACACATATATATACATACATACACATACATACATATATATATATATATACATACATATGTATGTATATATATACATACATATGTATGTATATATAAATATATATCTATATGTATATATATGTATATATATATATCTACATGTATATATTTATATAGATACACATATCTCAACCATCGGATCTCGGAGCTTGGTAGCCCTGAGGAGCTAGCTTAGGACAGCGCCAAAGCAAAGTTCAGGGCTCAGTACGCGAATTGTGTGCTGGTACTCAATTCGTCACCGTTGTGGTCACTATTGCGGTCGTTGAATCTGCATGATTTCTCCGGCTGACACAAAATGTTGATCTCAATTCTTTGGAGTTTGTCAGTGGGCTGAAGCATGTCAGGCTGAGGAAAATTATGGAAGCTGCGGAGATGAACACGTTGCACACGTTCAAACTCTGAGGAGCCAGTGATCAAAAGGTGTTTCTGTCCCTGGTCATCTTCACTCAGGTATGCAACAGCTGGAAAAAGTTGCTGGGGTGCCATGGCAATGACAATCATGTCTACCTCAACAGGGATCCCGTGTGCCAACGCCAGCCACTTGGGTTTTTCTTTTAAACATGATAATGTTTTCCATGGCAAAAAACTTTTTGGGTGTCCTGAATACTGCAGCTGTTTTTGGCCGTCGCTTTGCTCAAACGTCTTTGATCACCACCAAGCGATCTTCAGCCGTCCAGGCTCTCCTTGGAGAAAGAGAGCCCAGCACAGGTGGAATGGGCATGCTTTGTTCCCATATGTACATACAATCTGATATGTATGTATGTATGTATCTATCTACCTATCTATCTATCTATGTATGTAGGTAGGTATGTATGTATGTAGATATGTACGTACGTACGTATGTATGTATGTATGTACGTACGTACCTATCTATCTATCTATCTATCTATGTATCTACCTATCTAACTAATCTAATCTAATCTAATCCTATCTATCTATCTATCTATCTATGTATCTATCTATCTATCTATCTATCTATGCATCTATCTATCTATCCATCTATCTATCCATCTATCTATCTATCTATGTATCTATCTATGTATGTATCTATGCATCTATCTATGTATCTATGTCTCTATGTATCTATGTATGCATGCATGTATGCATGGATGTATGTATGCATGCATGCTTGCATGGATTTACGTATGCATGCATGCATGGATGTACGTATGCATGTATGCATGCATGCATGCATGTATGGATGCATGCATGTATGTATGCATGGATGTATGTATGTATGTATGCATGGATGTATGCATGTATGGATGCATGCATGGATGTATGCATGTATGTATGCATGTATGGATGCATGGATGTATGTATGCACGTATGGATGTGTGTATGCATGTACTACATCTCTCTCTGTCTCTCTCTCTCTCTCTACCTATTTGTATATCTCTACACCAACACGTTGCACAAACCCAGACCCCATGTAGACCTCCAAAACTTCGGCCAGGCAGCGGAGTCAGCTTGCTTTTCGGGTTGACTTCGAAGTCGCCATCTACGTGGCACGTGCCGATACCCCGGTGAAGCCCCAAATGCCGATTTATGTTCCAGGAATATTCCATTAGATCAATTATCTTCATTATGTTCATCCATGTATTATTATGAATACGGTATTATATAGGGTATTATTATGTATTATTGTTATTTTTCATGGTATTGACCCCCAGCAATACGTGTTACATGCCGAAAAACTGCATCCATGTCGAAACCCCGCAGCAAATGACACCAGGATCTCGAGCCGTTCGGGTTGACGCCCCGCCTGCACTCCATCCAATGAGCACCTGCTGAGCACCGCGAGACACGATGGCTGATGCCTGGTGCTGCGCAGGTGCGGTGTCGCGCCAATCCCCCAATCCCATTGACAGTGACTTGGAATATTTCATGAAAGGGATAGAATCATTGACAACCATATAGATGTTCAAAAAACATTATGAATCTTCTATCATTCAATCCCAATGACATATCCATTCATGAAGGTTATCAACATGTATCGATCATCTCGCGATCATTGATGAGTTTTTCCTCAAATTCTGATTGCAACGATTTTCCACCATGGCAGGCGCAGGTATTTCCGCCTCTGCAAAAGTCAAGACCTTTGGTAGCTCCTCACCCTCTGCCAAGTAGTCCTCGGTGTCAAAACGCGTGGTGAACATGTAGATATAGATATCGTTATCGACAGAAAATTACATTTATCATATATTATGTATGTGTCTATATATACATATACATATATATATATACATATTGAATAGATAGATAGATAGATAGGATAGGACAGGACAGCATAGCAAAGGATTCAATAGGACAGGATTGGATAAGATTATGATAGATATGTGAATAGTCGGCTGGAGGCGGCCTTGGGCTGCGCAGCACCTTGCTGCGTTTTGTGTTTGACAGTCGGAGACATATCTTACGTTAATTGCTTATTTGGACTTTAAGTGGCGCACCCACTTGAGCGGTGTTCAAAACTTCAATTAAAACTGAATGGAAATTATTCATCCTTGCGCGAAATCCTTGCGCCATCCTTGCGCGACCACAATGGGAGCTTGCGCGCGGTCAATTTTTCAAAC
>Ga0126342_10022355_pt1 | contig 10451 bp, 13 predicted proteins | sample Cyp1metagenome_FD_92528 | JGI IMG/M metagenome (GOLD analysis project Ga0126342, IMG submission 92528) | Coral microbial communities from Lord Howe Island, Old Settlement Bay, Australia - Cyphastrea 1 metagenome | ecosystem: Host-associated > Invertebrates > Cnidaria > Coral ...
GTACTTTCATATGTATAGACATCCTTCCTTCCAGGTCAACCGCCAAACACGTGACTTGTTTGGCTCAAGATGTTCAAAACAGGTCTGCTGTGCGCTTCTGTTGTGTTTGTCTGTGGTGTTGTCCTTGGGGGAATGATTCAAAATCAATTATGTCCAAACTTTTCAAGGGTTCTGTGTGGAGACGCGCCGTGGTAACAGACCACAACCGATTCTCCATGCACCACACATGCCCCTGTTTGTCCACGACATTTACGTGCAGGAATGGCATGAGTTCTTGTCCAATGATGGCGTGCTGGGCATGCAAAGCCGGACAAAGCGGCTGACATGTTAGATTCGGATGTTTATCAAGCAAATGATGGAGAGGCACCAGCTCTGACGGATTCCTTACTGCAAAAGTTCGTTCAAGTACTCACCTGTACGGATCGGGCGCATGTCTCGGACAAAGATTACTTCCTTTTATTTGCCCCAGACGCGCTTGAGTATTTTTCGGTTCACTTCGACCAACGGGTGTTGCAGCAAAAATTGTCCCACCTCCAAAACCCGAAAAAGTTTAGCCACGCAGGAAAATTCAAATCGCTGCCATGGAGACTTGCCATCCTGCAGCACACTTGGAGACATGCCTGCTCCTACTTGGAGGACCCAGATGCTTTGTGGAGCCGCAGGTTGTCGCAGACCGGCGTTCAAGTTTTTAATTTTTGTTTGATTACTTATCCGTGCGCCCAATTTCTGTCCCCCGGCTCGGACTTCCCCCAGCTACTGATTCAAAACAACCTGCAACAACAGGCAGCGCACAAATTTCCTCGCTTGGTTGCCCGCGTGATTCAGCGCAATAAACCCTTGAGGTGCGTCCGGTCCGTGTTTGTTAGGTTGACCACAATAAACCTTAAATGTGTCTTACCTGTTTCTTTACTTGCTTGTGCGCAATAAACCCTAAAGGTGTCGTACCTGTTTGCTTACTTGTTTGAACACAGTAAACCCTAAAGGTGTCATCCCTGTTTGTTGAGTGGGTTGACCACATAAACACAAGCGCTTCATCCGTCTGTGCTAGGTTGAACGCAATAAACCCTAAAGGTGTCGTACCTGTTTCTTTGCGTTTGCTAAGTTGCTTCGACGCAATACACCCCAAAGGCGTCGTTCCTTTTCCCCAACAGCTTAAGCTAACGGGGTCTTCAGCCCAGAATAGTTCGGGTGTGCAGTGGTGCAGGCGCTGGGTCAGGTTCAACCGAAAGTTCCGGAGAAGGTCTGTGAAGCTTTGGCGCAGAGCCAGGTCAGGTTCCAGGAAGCTTTGGTGCAAAACCAAGTCAGGTTCAACAGGGTTCCGGAGAAGGTTCCCGGAGAAGGTCTGGGTGGCTTTGGTGCAGAGCCAGGTGAAGTTCGACAGGGTCCCGGAGAAGGTTCCGGAGCTTTGGTGCTGGGCGAAGTCAGGTTCAACGGGTTCTGGAGAGGGTTGCGGAGAAGGCCTGGTCAGGTTCAACAGGGTTCCGGAGAAGGTACCGGAGAAGGTTCTGGGAGGCTTTGGTGCAGAGCCAGGTCAGGTTCAACAAGGTTCCGGAGAAGGTTCCGGAGGAGGTCTGCGAGGCTTTGGTGCAGAGCCAGGTCAGGTTCAACAGGGTTCCGGAGAAGGTTCCGGAGAAGGTTCCGGAGAAGGTTCCGGAGGGAGGCTTTGGTGCAGAGCCAGGTCAAGTTCAACCGCGTTCCGGAGAAAGTTCCGGAGAAGGTTCCGGAGAAGGTCTGGGAGGCTTTGGTGCAAAGCCACGTCAGGTTCAACAGGGTTCCGAAGAAGGTTCCGGAGGTCATCCGAAGAAGGTTCCGGAGAAGGTTCCGGAGAAGGTTGCAGAGAAGGTTCCGGAGAAGTTGTTTTGTTTCTTTTGTTTTTATGCGTTTGCACACTGCATACATGTAAAGATAAAACGTTGCGGCTGTTGGGGATACCACCGGAGCTTATTTGTGTGCCGCCTTCTTGCCGGTGCCATGGATGTGTCAGTCTGTATTATCCTTGGATCTTTCCAAATATGCCATTGCAAAAGTTCGTTTTGACACAGACCCATGCTATCCGCACGTAAAAACAACAAACAACGCAATTCTGACAGGTCAAGGGGCCACCTCACCGGGAAGTGCCACTGAGCAAACCCAATTGATTAATGTCAACGGTGCATGGCTTGTCATTTTCATTACTTTCAACGCCATTTTCATTTGCAAATTGCAATGCTGGTTACACTAATATTTTCAGGGCCCTTTGGCAATTTGTTTCAAGTGCCGCCTGGAACGGCGTGACTCTCTGCTACTTTGAAGGGTACGTCTCATGTAGATTCGACATGCTGTGGGTTGCGTGCGCCTATGAAGGTTCACATAACTGTCGGTACTGATAGTGTTCCAGCTGGCGGTGGTTTCCCTGAATTCTGATTCTAGTTTCTTCTCATCCTTGCAACTGAAAACAAACAGTGGGACCAGGCAAGGTGATGCAAGGACCAGCAAAGATGAATTGTTTTTTTGGTTTCAACGAATGCCATTTATATACTTGATGTATCTTGATGTGTATTTCACACACCACTGCGTACTATTCACGGTTCACTTTGTGATTTTGGTTCCCGTTTGTACTTGGACTTGGCTGATGCATGTTGGATCCTCAGCTCATGTGGGAAGATGTGATGAATGACGTGCTAGCACGCAGATGGGTGACTTTGAGACATGAATGTGTGCAGCAAAATCATGACTTCGCAAACACTTTCCATGCTTGACAGGTATTCTATACATTTCTACACTAGGACAACCAATAGGAGACCATAAACTTCGAACACTTTCCACCCACTATTTGCACTTTGTGAGCAGTCTGACTCTTGAAAAGTCCAGTTGAACAACTCGCAGCCCGCAGCCATGGACAATCCCTTGCTAGCAGAGAAGAAACAAAGTACTTTGTCTCCGGGCCTTTTGGTTTCTTGGAATTTGCAATGTATGTATATACTGTGCTGGTTTTCACATTGTATCATCATACTGCAAAACATTTTTTTGAAGTGGCTTTAGTGTTCCTGTCGCTCATGAAATCAAACATGTGCACGTGAGGCCATGGTTGCTGGAGCTTTCTTTTTTTCGCTCATGGCACTGATCGTCAAACTTTTGAACAAATTTGGCACCTATGAACTTGTTTTCTGGCGCTCAGTCTTCATGTTTGCAGGCGCCCAGGTGGATACTGATGCTTTTTTGTTTCGTATTGTTATTTTGTGAAAACAATTCATGAATTTCAATTCGCAGAACCGGCAGTTTGTGGATCAAAAAAATCAACAAACGGGTTGCTTCTGAGATCTGACCATAGCTGGTCTCCTGTTCCATCGCAGGCACTATGTCGATTTTGGCCGCAAAGCGAATCAATCCACTGGGCCCTGCAGGGAGCCGTGTGTTGCTGTGGATCCGAGCTGCAGCAGGCTTTGGCTTCATGAGCACCTTGGCCGCCTTGGCCCTGTGCTGTCGTAGAACTTTCATACTTTCACCAATCGGACCAATCGTTCAAAACGAAGTTGAGCAATGCCGAAGTGAAATATCATGAGCTAAACTCACTTGACTCTCCCTCGGAAGTTTGCGGCCAGGTGGTTATTATTATGCAATCCAGCATTTGCCGTAGAATTCTCAGACTCAGAGTGATCAACTTCAAGTGCCAGTGGTGCAGTGTATCCAGCATACTTACCATGAGGAGTTGGGAAAATGTGGTTCCAACATGTTCCAACTTGAGGCTCAGCGATGCTGTGGTTATCACCTACACCAGTCCGGTGATCACTGCGATAGCAGCTGCGCTCCTCTTGGGAGAGGCCTGGGGCAAGTTGGATGCCCTCGGAAGTGTCCTTTGCATGTTGGGAGTGATGCTGATCAGTGCCCTGGCAGCACTGCCATATGCCATCTGCCCTGCTGCCCCGGTGGGTGCGGATGGACAGGGAAAACACGAATCTACGACTCTACGACATTCTACGACCTAGGTAAGCCGGGCTTTGTGATGAGTGCCTTCGGCTTTCCTGCAGAGCCCATTCCATTGAATGGCCTCATTGGGGCTGTGCTGGCTGCTGTAATGAGTTCTGCGGTCTATTTGCTGGTGCGTGTGTTGAAAGGCGCCCGGGGAGAGGTGGGGGCATGTCGCTTAGTTTTTCCCTCTGAGAGACATCAGGATGGCAATTCGAATTTCATGGCTGGGTTTCATGCCAGAGAGATCTTGAAACGTGCAGTGTCATCGTGCCCATGCGCATTTACAGCGGTTTTTGGCAAGGCTTATGATCAGTAGATCAATGTTGATGTGGGAGGAACCGGTCAACAAGTATTTGCTTGAACTGGTTACGGGCGGGGCCGCTGGAGGTGTGCATCCCATAGTTTTCGTGAACTATTTCGCAGCTGCTGGCATCATTCTTGGCCCCATCAGCAGCTATTTGGCAGGTGCCTCGTGCAAGCTCAACCCTCCATCTCTTTCCCCACTTTGTGAATGGTGGTACATGGTAGTTAAATCTTGGGGGAAGCCACCAAAATGAACGAACCCGATCCCACATCCTAAGGAATGATTCCCCAAACTTGTGGGCAACACGTTTTTTTCCCTCACCAAAAGTTCTCCGCTGCAGGTGAGACTTGGTCCTGGCACACCAAGAAGGATTGGCCACTCCTGGTCCTTTTGGCCGTGTTCTCTGTGGCTGGCCAAGCCCTCATGAATTTGGGCCTCACTTTAGAAACTGCCGCCAAGGCTACGGCCATGAACTACTCTCAGGTCGGGTGGATCATATCAATAGATGCCTTCTGCCAGTGGGATGAAGAACTTGTGAAGTGTTGAAGTGCATCCTCTTTGCAAGTTCTGTTCGGTCTTTCAAAGGACCTTCATCTCTTTATATATCCCCCGAGATTTCTCAGTAAACATCCGCCAACTGGCAACTGGCCATTTCTTCACGATAAAGCCATGATTGAAGCCATGATGAAAACCACATGAGCGCACCATTTAATCCCTGAGGTGGTCTTCGCCTTCATCTTTCAAACTTTGCTGTTGCATGAGCCCACTGATCCTTTAAGCGTCACCGGCTCCCTGATGATCGCCATGTGGGGCCTCATCGCTCTGGTGAAGGACAGCGGAAGCGAAAAGAGCGACCAGAAGAATGAGGCCACAGTGCCGCAGATGATGCTGAACCGACGCAATTCCTTTGAGTTGGAACACCGCGATTCGGAGTTCGATTGTCACTGAGTCAGCTGTTTTTGAGCTGGCTGATGTGCTGTGGTTTCAGCTTCCACGGCTGTTGGGCAATGGCCACGGCTGTAGGAGACATGACGAGAAATGTATAGTTTCTGCACCTAGGAGATCCGCAGAATCTGGAGGCGATGATGTTCCAAGCAATTGGATTGATGTCAGCCTTTGCAGGGAGGAAATGGGAGGAACATGTTCAACATGTTCTTTCTTTTGAAGCACGCATGAAATGCAGCGTCTCGTGTCCAGAAATAAACAGCAGCTTATTGTTGATTTTTAGGTTAGATTTCCTGCTGAAGGCCTGCATGGATCTAGCTTGAGGTTCACGTTCCAAATATAGTTTTGTCAAGGCTGGACTTTGTGAACGTGTCCGCCACAAGTTTCAAACTCTTGTTGAATGCGGCGACAACAAGATCTGCTTGACCACAGTGATGCCCAGTGACATCCAGTGGCATGGTGACGTCCAGAGCTTCCACGTAGCAGCGACGTAGCAGGTGGGCTCAATAGGTACCGGGGCTCCGGCCGCGGCCCACCATGTGGAGCTTCTCGCAGCTTCCCAGATCTGGGCTGCATGGCGCAGTGCAGCCTTCAACGGGGCTGTCAGGTGCGAAGGAAACCTGGAGGTGTGACACAGACGGATAGGCTTTTAGGTACGGTATACACATAATGTCACATATATAATTTGATATTATTTGTATACCTGATTAGTACATTATATATAGCATATATATATATATATAAATAAAATACGAAACGCATGTTATATGATGCATTTGTATATCATGCACGTTAAGTTTTACATCATATGCATCTATACCTATTGTGTATACATTATACACAGAATACATATCTATAAGCCAATGCGTCTGCATTTGTGCCTAGGTTTTTCCACATTTCACATGCGCTGAAAATGACAGATGTTTGGATTCGATAGTTGTGGCAAGTCTCTGGGAATCTTCCCCATCGCAGGCCAGCCGAAGAAGGCATTTTCCATGCCATCACTGCTGACAACTGGCATTGCCAGTTTTGGCAAGAAACTGAGTAGGCAATTTCAGCAAAAAAATGACAATGCAGGGAGGTGCAAGATTCTATGTACTGTGTGACTGGTGCAAAGCCAAGGAGTCGGCATGTGCATCCATGATCTGTGGAGCAGACGACGGCACCGAAACAGCAACAGGCGAGGAAATGGGAATTGCCCAGTCATTAGAGAGGGCATGACATCAAATTGAATCTTAATATCACGTGTTCCTAGGGTTGCTGTGCCCAAAGCTTTGCTTAAAGATCACCAGGCCCTGCTCCTTGAACAAGCCAGCGAGATTGAAGATGCGGGCGCAGGAGGGTGAGTGCAGTTGCAAATGCTGCACAATCTTGGATTGTCCGCCCATCCACTTAAAGGGGGTCCGGAATGGTCCGGAAGATTCATCAACACTCGAGTAGCCTGTCGTAGACTCTTCAAATTCAGCTTTTACACATCCAGGGAACGTAGGGGACGATCCAGTTACATAATTTGTTGCACCCCTGGAGTTACATTTTTCAGGCAGACTCCTGTCAAATCTCTACAGGATGTGGTTGGCCGAGCTGGATTCCTGCGGGGTCTGCAGTGGCCGCTCGGGTTGCTGGGTCGACGAAAGCCCGGTGCTCAGACAGCTGCGCGCTGGGTGTGGATGCAAGAAATGGCTGGCTGTCGAGGTCTGGTGGCACAGCCACACTAGAGAAGGCTCTGGTGGGACTTACTTGGTGGCGGACTGCATCTGACTGCATTATTCAACTTGGTGGAATCTGGCAGACAGTTTCACTTGTTGTTCATTCACATCTATTTACTAGATCTGTATCCCTATCCACATACTTGGGAAGATGTTAGGATAAATTCTTAGCTCATTGACTTATTGGGAAAAACGGCTTGATCCACCAGCAGTGCAGTGTTTACTCTATGACTGTGGCAGGGCGAGACAGACAGCGAGGCTCCCCTGGAGGAGGAGTTGGCCCGACTCACCAATCCCAAGCAGAACGTGGCCATCATCGGAACCCGCGACTGCACCTACAATCACCAGCAGGTCGGCTGCTAAGCTGGCGAAACTCAAGTTGTGAATGGATGGGCTCTGATGATCTTGATGCATCTTGATGCATCTTGATGTTGCAAACTGCAGGAGATAGAGGCTCTCACTCAGGCAGGGCATCAGCAGTCGTCCAAGCAGCATTGCTGGGGGTTCATCGAGCCTGGATGCGGCGACAGGGCCACGTGGAGAGAGGGCATCGCATTTACACCTCGGGGTTGCAACCTTGGTGGGGCTGTCTCAAAAATGGGTCCAAGAAAGCTTTGCACACACCTACGTCCACATGTTCATCATTTGTTATCATTTTATCAGGAAATCAACAAGATCATGCTATAGTCTATAGTGATCTATGGTGTGGTATCATTCTTGATGGTGATATCAGTTGTATCACAGTCGCCAGTCACATATGCATAGCATCAGTCTCAGGTCCAGCGGCACCAACTCTGCTGTCATTCAGGCGGTCCTCAACCACAAAAGGCCGGCAGCGACCTGGGCTCTCTGGGCTCGGCCTGGGCTCGGCCTGGGCTCGGCCTGGGCTCGGCCTGGGCTCGGCCTGGGCAGATTGGGCAGGCCAGAGCTACTGACAGTTGAACTTCCACAAAGCTTGGAGAAGCAAGATGAAGAGATTCAGGTGGGGTGCTTGGTGCTTACAGATGGTGCCAGTCTGTTGGCTTGGTGGTTTATGTGGTCTTGCTTCTTCACTTCCACCATGATGATCCCCATTGACTTTCTTTTTTTTCACGGGTTGTGCCGACCAACCAGGTCGAAGTTAAAAATCACAAAGACAATGCATTGCACAGACTGCCACTTCTAATTATCTCCGCTGATTTCAATATACAGTGATTCCGCCCCTCGAGAATCCTTGACGCATCGGGATGAAGGCTTTAAACGGATTACATCCATTGACGGGAAATCAAGGCCAACAATTTCGCGCCCCTAGATGCAAATTTAGGTTCTTTGCCTTTTGGTGCCTCGCTTGAAACATGCTTTGTGAATTTTGTGAGCTTGGGCCATGCATGCCCTGCAGGTCCTTCTCAAAAGATGCAGACAGGAAGGTGTTACCGTCTGTCCCCACAAGGAGAACGATCACCTGCAGCTAGCAGAAGCTGCAGCCAAGCCCTAGGCTCAGTTGCTCAGTTCACCTAAGTTTTCTTAGTAGGCTGCTCCGCAAGAGATTGGGTTGCTTCTATTGCTTCTATCTATATACCTTATTTTGCCCGGTGGAAGAAGGCAGGTGAGGAAAATCGAGAGCCGATCTTTCATGTCGGAAAATCAGATCACCTAGCTGTGATAATTATGTTGGGAGAAATCATGATGAATCATGATGCACCTGAGTCGTCCTCATCATCATCATCATCATCATCATCATCATCCTCATCCTCATCCTCATCCTCATCCTCATCATCATCATCATCAATCACAACCATCACCATCATTACCATCATTACCACCATCATCATAATAATAATCATCACCATCACCATCACCATCACCATCACCATCATCATCATCATCATCATCATCACCATCACCATCACCATCACCATCACCATCACCATCCTCAGAGAGAGTCGTAGCGGCAGTGTTGCACGCGCTGGCCGCCCAAGCATGGCGCCTGCGGGCGCCAGGCTAGAAGGCTGCAGGATCAGCAGCATTATCCGCAGCACCAGCAAATCACCATCCTCATCATTTGCATCCTCCACTTTGCCTTCGTCTAGCTTCCATGCGACTGAGGTGCAACTCCTTGATTCTGGGAAAGGTGGACAGGTGCACATCAGTGTGGACCTGTGCTCCTCCAAAAAAACCATCTTAACTAGCTCGTCCAAGGGTCTAAGGACCTTCACAAATCAGCAGCACACGAGAACACACTTCCTTGGGATTTTCCCGAGTATGCGAGCATCTTGAGAAGCGATTTGACAATGCATGTGGCGAGAACTCTGGCCAGGCTGGTGGTTTTTGCTACAAATCGTTCAGACAAGTACTTGAGCTTGGTGAAAGAGGTGGGGATCCATTGCTGTCTCTGAAACAGGAGTATAAATTTTAGATGAGTATAACTGTATAACCTGCATCTTCATGCTATTTATCTGTAGGCCAAGCAAAACAATGTCATGGTGGCTGCGTTTAATGTGGACATTTGACTCCTCCGCTCCGACGTCGCTGCAGTCGCCTTCAGCTCAGATCACGGGTGAGGCAAGGCCTCAAGGCTGTCGTTGGGTTGTCACTGTGAGGCACACTATTCGCAGGATGTTGGCATCCAACGACTCTATTGTACAGCTCATGGCTCAGTTGCGATGTTGGGCCCCCTCTCTATCTACTGTATATATCTGCAAAAGCAGCATATCAGCATATCTTTTATTCTTATGGGATCCCCACATATAATCATATTAATATATATATACATGTATGATATGTATGTACAAACAAAAAACCGGGTTGTGGGTCACTGTAGTATCTCCAATCATACCTATGGGTGTCGAGGTTCTGGGGATCTTCCTGTGATGCCACAGCCTGGATAAGCTGCGTTAGCCGTTGGCCGTTAGCGTATTTTCCTTTTTTCAACAATCCAATCGCTATTGGACTTCGTTGGTGGTTTGAGTGGTGTATTTCATTTTTTAATAAATCCTAACATTTTGTTTCGTGCGTTGTATGCAAAGGGGCCTGTCCAGGATACCCAAACCACCATCCCAATACCTGTGCAAATGGCGACTGGCAGCTTGAGCGAGGGTTCCCTAGCAAAAGCATTTGAAGTCACTATGACAATGACACTATAACTCTGGGAAAAATAGCAGGAATTGGGAGAACCGGCTTTGGGGACTTGAACCCAATGGTTTTTCCCTACCAAAGTTACCCAGCGCATGATAGATGTTGGCCTTAGGTCTGAACAACTATCAACACCGGTGGCTCTTTTGACACCCTTTCTGTTCAGCTTGTCATTTGCGGAAGATACTAGGTCTGGGATGATCCAGGCATAAGTCTCGGCGCAATCTTTGGCCTTGAATGTGCAGCCTGAGCATGCCACAACGGAAAAAGGACTGCGGGCATCGTGCAACAATTTTGCTTGGTGATATTAAGTCTTACAGATACCTGCATAATCAAAGGAAGTTTAGTGGGAGAAACTTCCGTGTTACGGACTTTTAGAATGTAAAGAAAGAGTTAGTCAAAGAAACAGTTAGTCAAAGAAAGAGTTAGTCAAAGAA
>Ga0126342_10022356_pt1 | contig 10451 bp, 10 predicted proteins | sample Cyp1metagenome_FD_92528 | JGI IMG/M metagenome (GOLD analysis project Ga0126342, IMG submission 92528) | Coral microbial communities from Lord Howe Island, Old Settlement Bay, Australia - Cyphastrea 1 metagenome | ecosystem: Host-associated > Invertebrates > Cnidaria > Coral ...
TATTGCTATCCAGTAAGGCTTGTATGGCATGGACAGCATGCTGCGGTTCTTTAAAGCAATTCATGACGACCTGCGAGGGATGCATATATGCACAAGTTGCTTTCATGACTACAGCAGCAATGGACTACTACTACTACTGCTACTACTGCTACTACTGCTACTACTACTGCTACTACTACTGCTACTACTACTACTACTATTACTATTACTATTACTATTACTATTACTATTACTACCACTACTACAACTACTACTAGTAATACAACCGTGTTTAGGTTCATTTTTTGAAGTTTTTTGTATCAGGGTTGCAGAAGCGCAATGTTTTGGTTTCAATGAAACTTTGTGGCTTATGGCGACCGGAAGGGCAACTAGGGAGGCCCTTTTGAGCGAAGCCGGTTTTGAGAAGGTTTTCCGGACCCAGAATTGGGTCCGTCGGAGCAAACTGTTTTGTAGATGATTTTGTTTCTTGTTGGGGCAAGCGGGGTGCATATCGGTTGCTGCTTGAACCCAGTTGAAGTTAGCTTCTTATTATTTCGTTTTGTCTGGTGGCTTGATTGTTTGTTGTAAAAGAAGGTCCATCAGCCTTTTGCAGCCTTAGGTGATTGCTTGAAATGTTTCTTCCTGTTGCGGAGTTTGTGGGTTTTTGCGCAGGTGGCCGGCTTCCATTTGAATGATTGTATTGAATACTTTACTGCCTCTTGTTGGCCCCCCTTGCCCCTCTAGACTCCTACCGAAGTTTTCAGCCCAGAAAGAACTTGAATCATGATCTTGTCAGTCAATCCCGTTATCAATTAATAGTATAAATTTAAAACGGGATGGAGTAAGAATCTGCTTGGGGAAAGATGTGGGAAGGTGAAGTATTGAAGGCTTTCTTACTCCGTCATTGTTTCGATATCGTGTCAATTACATTGGGTGATTGAATGAAAACATAGCACGGAGTAGCGGAGCAGCGCGGAGTAACAAAGGATTGATGAATGTTGCCTGGGTGGTGCTGCATCGCAATCGCCACATTGGAGCCAGCTGATACCACATGTGCGCTTTCAGGTTCCATTTCTGTGGCCGGAAGTCAATTGAAATCAGGCTTCGCATGTGCGGGCCTCCTCTGTAGTCCTGCGCAAAACGCCTCAAGGGTCCTTCCATACCATGTGTGCGACACCCAAGCCCGGGTGGAGGAACTATTGAGCATCATGCAGGCCGCCTTGGACACCGGCATGCTCGCCAGAGTGGATGGTGAGAAGCGGGGACGATTGCAGTTCGCACCCAATCAACTTTTTGGAAGGAGATTTGAGAACTGTTTGAGAGAAAGAACTGAACGCCCACGTCTCGCAGGGCCTGAAATCATCAATCTAGAGTTGGAAGCAGCCCTCAGACTGATGATGGGCCTTTTGGAGAAAAATTCGCCCAGAACAGTCGATGCTCGACACTTCGATTGGTTCCGCATGTATGTGGACGCTTCATTTGAACCTGTGGCTATTCAGGCGTGGGTGGTCTCCTTTTGGATCTTAATGGCGCCTGCCTGGGTTGTTTCGGCGAACCAGTGCGTCCGGAGGTCTTAGCAGCCATCACGAGCCATGACCAGAAGATTGCCATTCTGGAATTGGAAGGCCTGGCCATTTTGACGGCCCTGAGAACGTTTCGAGATTAGAAGTCTCCAGACTCAAGCTGGTGGTTTTCACTGATAACCAGAGTGTTCAAGCCTGTTTGGTGAAATGTAAGTCACAGAACGACAACCTTGATTTGATCATCCGAGGGATATGCTCCTTCGAAGAAGAGAGCGATGTGATGTGCTGGATCGAGGGAGTTCCAAGTTTCTCCAACCCCGCTGATGCGCTTTCTAGGCAAGAGATGCAATCGTATCAAGGTGTTCCCAGATCCAGAGTGGACTTGATGCAAAATTGGAACCTGTGCAAGGATGAGGTGATTCTCCCAAGCCTCAATCCAGGGCAAGACTCGAGACTTGAATCGAGACGCAACCCCCACGGTCAAAAGTGTGAGCCATATACATGTCATGTTTTGGTGCCTATACTCTCAAGTGAAATGAGACGCAACTCAAACATGTTTGATGAAGTATTATTTCACAAAGAGTTGAGTTGAGGCAAGTGTTTTTGTCAATGTTGCATTGGGAACACATCGTGATTCAGTGTTGATGGGTGACGTTGCAGCTCAAGTGAGCCACATGTCATGTCGATTTTTCGTCCCACCCCTTTTACGATTTCAATCCCTTATTGTCAAGTGACACAGCCTTCAGCTGCAGCTCCATTACCTTTGAGACATGTGTCTCACTACCTCCACGTGGAACCTAATTCTCACAAGTTGACATGTGTCCACTCCACACTCATGCGACATTAGAGACATGCGTCTCTTCTCATGCTTCAAAGGACCAGTTGGCCTCATGGCTCAGTTGGTATGGCGTCACTCTTGTGTCGCTGACAGACTGCCGGTGGTGGTTCGAATCGCCGCTGGTCCGTGAGTAAGACTCGGGTTCAAAAGAACCGTGCCTCAGAGCATAAACGGCCGGACTCGGAAAAAAAATCATGTTTCGAAGGACCAACACGTTTTTGAGATTTCTCATTTTGCACCAATTTTCAGTCATTTGATTTTTCCTTTTCGACCTGTCGCTGCCTCATCATGTCGAACTCCTTGCAGTCTTTCCAAACCATATTGCAACCGTTACGGCAGCTCTTCGAGTGTCGATCCAATATCAGGCAGTGTCAGACTCTTTTGCACCAGTTGCAGCAAAACACGTTGTTTTTGATGACACCTTTGCCTGCGCAATTATTGATTGCTTCCAGAGCCCTACAGCAAATTGACCTTGAACTCAATCGACTTGAGTCCCAGTTTCTGTGTATTTTGCAGTTCCAGCTGCAACATTCCCTGGACACTGTGGGCCCTTTGCCAGAGATCGACCTCGATTGATTCATACGACTTTACATATGCCTACCCTGCCGTCCAGATGCGAGGCTTGAACCGAGACGCAACCCCCACGGTCAAAAGTGTGAGCCGCTGCTTTGAACTTTTGGTGTCATATACATGTCATGTTTTGGTGCCTTTACTCTCAAGTAAAATAAATAATAATAATGATCATACGTTTTCATCCTCGTCCCTTCCAACATACATCACCTCAATACTCAGGTCTGGATGTTCACCTTACCAACATGTCCTAGCTTCAGACCCGCTCGTCCACGTTGACGAAAAGGCTGCGCAGCTGCGTTGTGCCCTTTGTGTTTTCATGCCAAGTTCCCTGCCAAACTTGGTTTCGTCCTTTACCCCTGGGCCTCAAGCTTTTTTCCAACAAGGCCCAGGGACCTCAATTTGAGAATGTTTGCAAGTAGCACAGGTGGCTTTTGTAGTGAGCCCAACAACTGGTGAATTTAGAAGCACAACCAACCATGTGGCGAGGATTCGTAAGGAAACTTCGCCAAGGTGGGGTGTCACATTTTGGTTGTAGCACTCAAATGCATGCTACAACTAAAAGACGGTTGCCTTCATGTCAAGATGACACGCACAAATCAGAAGTTTCCACGGATGCCCGTGCAGTGGCTCGAAGGAACTCAGCCATAAGGGAGCGCTTGGGTGGCGCATTTGTTTTTGACAAAATGACGGAATTTTGTAGGACGTCTGCAAAAGTTGATCACCTGTGGATGATGTAGATGATGTAGGTGATGTAAGTGATGTAGACATTGTAGGATTATGTATGTTATGTAAATGGGGTTCTGTTAATGATGTAGATGATGGGTGAAATGCGGATGAAATTGATGTAGATGGTTAGATGATGTAGGTGATGTAAAAAATGTAGGACATGATATGTAGATGAAATGACAAATTGAATTTGGCAACCGTTTAGAAAAAACACTTCGCAGGAACTTTCGGGAATGGTGGGTGCCTTTGAATTTTTAATCAATGGCGAACGTTGAAAAACTCCACGAAACTGCGTGGTTGGCCTCGTTGAATCTGTGGAATTTCCATGGTTTGAACAGTTTGGACCATGAATGATGATATTTTGGGTATGTAAAATGTGAATGTTTCACACATCTCAATTTTTGATCGTATAAAAAACATGAAACCCATGGTGGAAAATCAAGAAACAGTGCACATACATCAAACAACATATTTTAAACAACAAACGGTGCATGTCACAAACCACGCGGTCTAATTTTTGGACCTTGACTCTTTCCTTTTTGTTTTTTTTTGACCGTTTCTGTTTGTAAATTATTGGATATGTCCAGATTTGACTCAATGAATTTTTATTTGCAACACATCCGAAAAAAACATCATCATGTCCGAGGTCACCACGTCATCAACCACGAATTGGTGTTTTGATGTTCTGTATTTCATTGAGCGCCCATGATTTCTTTTGTGTTCAATTGCTGGATTTGCTGGTTTCCTTCACATTGGTGGATATTGTGGTGCAATTTGATTTGGAAAACATAAAAAACAACATCCAATGTTCTCAGAACATACTCAAAACATCTCAAAATTCTGGTTGCAATGAATTTCAGCCAATCGTGCCACCATTATCGATTTGGTTTCCATTCGTGTGCCATTTGGATCGAACAGCTATGTGTGAGGTAGACGGGATAGGACCAGTGCCGTCGGGACCTTATAGGGTTTGATCGACCTTAGTGCCCTTCCCACATTTTTTTCGTTGGAGGGTGGCAATTGTTGGATAAGGTTTCAGGTTATGACGGGTCAAAACGGTAAAGCCAAGAATAAACACCCCGCCGAATATCTCCAAGAATGGGTGGTATAAATCCTCCAACATTGGACGTTTACTATTGGATTTGCCACATTAATGTGCTTCAACTTGTTCGTTTGAACCTGTGCTGAGCATCAAGGGATTGACAGCGGAATCACCAATCAGCCTTTGTCCGTTCGTGCTCTGATAGCCATTTCAACTACAACTGAGGCCAGGCGCAATTGCAGATGGTGTGAAGCCGAAAGGGATGGCTGCACATTTCGGAGGCAATTTTCTCTAAAGGTTCGGCCACGGGCCCTCCATTTCTATGTCTACAGTCTTTTCGAATTCAGTGACGATATGGTAACGCCACGCCGAGGTGGCTACCGGAAAGGTTGGAAAACTGGGAGCTGTGCGGTAAACCAAACATAGAAACTCATGTCTTTGTCTATTGTCATTTCCATATACAGTCGTAAGGGAGTCTCAAACTAGTGCAATGTTGGGAAAAGGAATGCTGATACAAAGTGTTTGGATTTTGGTGATTCAGTGAATTCAGTAGCCTCAGAACGATGCAGATTGGGATGCCAAGGCCATCACGTCATCACGTCATCCATGTTTCGAAAACAGAGATTCCTGTGATCTGCACTCGAGCAGGTCCAGAAGATGGAGAGTGGGGTGCCCAAAAACTGTTTTCTCCGAAAGGGGAATCCGAAAGGGGAATCCTGCTCTCAGAATTATGTGATTTTCTTCAGATAATTTGCTAAAGCCAATAATGCACCATCCCCAAATCATCACAACTATTTATGGGTGGTATAACGGTATAACTTATCACCAGTCATGGTAGTTCTTGATGGCATAAAATCAGGCCACCAGAAGAAGGCTTTGGCACACTAGCTCACCTTCAGTGGCTGCTGGCATGGTTGTTACATTGGGGATTGGGGGATTCCCTGGAAGAAACCCTTCAGAATCTCGAGAAGAAGAAACTCCTGACAAAGAGAAGAATTCCTGGAATAATAAACCCAATCCATATGGATTTTTTTATTCCAGAAGAATCTCTTATTCCCCCCAGAGTTTTTGATTCAAGGGTGGACTATGGCAGGTTGCCCGTGAAGTCCGCGCTGGACTTGAAGCAAGAGAGGCAAGGCCGTACGTTTCGTACCGTTTTATCACCGTTATATCATTGTTTTTTTAAACGTTTTATCACTTGTTGTTTTCCACATTTTGTCACAATTTCATCATTATTTGTACGCTTGCATTTTTTTTTAAATCATGATTTCTCCTTTGATGCCAATATATGGATACACTGCAATGATGTATGTGTAGGGCAAGATAGGGCAAGGGTCGCACAAACACCGAGTAGATGCTGGCAAGAGCAAGACGCGCCGGGGCACCCGGGTGCCTTGAACCAATCATCCCATGGTTTTAATTTGTTTCTATACGGAAAATCTCTAAAAAAATACCGGTGATTTTATCGCATTTTTTCACCATTTCGTTCACGGATTTACCATGATGGCACCACAGGGTTGTTTTCTGAGCCAGGCTCTCGGGCGTCGTGACCAAATATCTGCCGGTCAGTGGCTATGGCATGGTGAAAAGTGGAGCTTGCCATGTTTGCCCAGTGACTGCGTTCGACACTCCTGTTTATTGCTGATGAGTTTGGGGTGATACTGTGATACTATCCAATATATTGGGGATTGTCACAATGCATGAACTGGTAAATCCTATTCGTGAAACAGTTTGTGACCTCTTCTCATCATACGGCACTGGCCTCCCAGGGATTTCTTCGCTTTGCATGTTTGCATAAAGCGATTTCTTTTTTCACGAAAGCTAGCGTCAGCTAGCTGGAGTCTTCTTGCTTTAGCAAGTATTCCGGGGGCTGCTCAAGGACATCACGTGATTTTTCACGCGAAAGGCCCCCCCAACCCCACCACCATCACCATCATCAGCATCATCGTCATCATCGTCATCGTCATCGTCATCGTCATCGGTTTCGTCATCGTCATGGTCATTGGCATCGTTCTCGTCATCGTGATCATCATCGTGATCATCATCGTGATCATCATCGTGATCATCATCGTGATCATCATCGTGATCATCGTGATCATCGTGATCATCATCATCATCATCATCATCATCATCATCATCATCATCATCATCATCATCATCATCACCATCACCATCACCATCGTCATCATCAACATCATCATCATCATCATCACCACCATCACCACCATCATCATCATCATCATCATCACCATCATCATCATCGTCGTCATCATCATCATCATCGTCATCATCATTACCATCACCATCATCATCATCATCATCATCATCGTCATCGTCATTGTCAGTGTGATTGTCTTCGCCATTGTCATCGTCATCGTCATTGTCATCGTCACCGTCATTTTCAGCCGTCATCGTCGTTGTCGGCGTCAGCGTCATTGTCATCGTCATCAACTTTGTTATAATAATAATAATAATCATCATCATCATCATCATCACCATCACCATCACCATCCTCATCATCATCATCATCATCATCATCATCATCATCGGCATCAGGTTCGATCCCCCCCTGGTCCCCCCCGAGCCTTCCCGAGAGGAGATTTCCGGCTGGTAGAGGGTCAGCATCCTCACTTGGGGTTTGACGCGGAAACGTCACCGACATTTTCCTGCTGACACTGAAGCTACGTCTTCCCTTCCTTCTTTCTCCTACCCCGCTAGCTTTCGTCATCCACCCCCGGCCTCAAGTTCACTGCAGTTCCAGGTCACATGTTCGAGGGCGAGCTGACGTTCAGGATAGATCGGATTATGCCGGAATTTCAAGTCTGGAACTCAGCGGAAGCAGGACAACAACAATAATTCCATCATTTCCATACAATTCCATATATTTCCATCATTTCCATATAATTCCATATAAGTATCCTAGGTTTGTTGCGAATATTCTTGACTCCATCCCCAAGCGCCTAGACCGCCTGGAAGTATTATTTTTGCAGCGTCTCACAGCTGGGGCCGTTGCCCTTGCCTAGGCTCATCCTCTACATGAAAATGAAGGGGTGGAGTACTTCACTCAGAAATTCAAGCTGAAATGAGGTGTGAACCAGGGATTAAGATGGATTTTCCGCACCTTAGCTGCCGGGCTTCAATTGTGAAGTGCTTCATATTTTTGCAGGTTCGGAAACTGGCAGAGCTAACAAGTGCAACAAGCCAGTCCTTCACCCGTTGTGAAACAAGCATTCTTATCCAACGCTGGAATCACGCCAACTCTCAGGTTTGATGTTCAGGCGGATGACGTCGGCAAGCCAGTGGCTGTGGCTGTGAAGCCCGTTCTCGGACGGAAGCAGCGGACTTGGCTGTGACAGCTGATGAGGAATATTGAATAACATCCATTAACCTAGAGTACCAGGGTTTGACTCATAGCCAGATAGAGGAGCTGACTCAGTTGCTGCGTTCCTAAGGCCTTACGATGTCTTGGGGCAAAGACATAGAGGCTATGTAAGGCGTTTTGCAGAGCGTTGGTCGCCTCAAGATTGGGGCATGGTGGGGCAACTCACAAAGATCACGATGTATGGTTTTTCGCTACGGTATTTTCCACGGTGCCATTGGTTTCCAGAAAACATGGGGCAGAGAAGGTGTGTCGAAAAGGGGATCACCGAGCCGAGTTCATTGAGGCTGGGGCTTCCTGAACGCTGCCGCCTTTGATGGTGATCTCTTTGTCCACCGCGACAACTTGCTGATGGAGTCATGTGCTTAGCGGACCGTTGGGCCCCTTGGGCCCCTTGGGCCCCGATTTAGGGATGTTGATTCCCCCAATGATATGGCAACACTAGGTTTTGACCCCCACAGTGGACATTGGGTTGTTGGAAGGGGAAAGAATGCGAAAAAATGCGAAAGAATGCGATGTGGTAAACCTTGTACCATTTGGTGTCATCAAATATATTTTTTTTTCAAGGGAAAATCATCTATTCACGGGGGATTTTCCCTTGCCATGTTTGATTGCTAGAGGGTAACAAATTAGATCACCAATTCTATGAGAAGTGGGTCGTGCAAAGCGTCCCCGAGTGCGAGTTTTAGCATGGTTTTACGCCTTACCGGAAACGCATGAAACCAAGAGGTTCTTACCATGAAATGTTGAATCCTGGGCCACTGCTGAAGCAGATCAGAGATCCATTGAGAAGCACAGTCAAGTTGTGATAAAGACCCAATGAGTTTCGAAAATTCCATATTCATCCATATTCTGATGTGGGATTCACCCAATGCCATAAACTTTCCTCAATATGACCATAGATGGGACCATCCCCAAATGGGAGGTTTATGGCCCATTGGCAGTCGGAAATTCTGTGAGGCCTGGAACCGAGACTGGCCCTGATGGGCAGCCAATCCTTCGGACGGCGCGGACCTGTTGGACCTGTTGGACGATGTTCCCATTGGTAAATCCACCGTGGGGATCATGTTGGTACTCCCAAATCATCCAAACTTAGACCATTTTAGTCTTGGAAACCTATGGTGACTTGGGGATTCCCCATACAGTGAATGTTTAAGGTGTTTTCTGGGACCGGTCTTAAGCGAATCCCATAAAATCGGGATGTTTTTCAGGATTGAAAGGGGATAACCACGGAATATAATGGGATGACTTGGGGATAGTAACAATGATGTGGGGTTCATACTATCCATAGATCTAAGAATAGTTGCGGATTACTGATGGTCCATTCATTCCTTGGAGAATGGTCCACTCATCAGCCCTAAGGGTGGGAGACAATCAAATCCATGCTATCAATGGGCTACAATAGGATGTAGTGAGATAATTATAGTTAATAATGTGGTTAAAACTTAAAACAATAATAAATAAACCATCCCCAAAATCACCATAAATTGGTGGTATAAACCATTCCCAGTCATGGGTGGTTTATGACATTGTTTCAACCACATTATGTATATATATATACACTAACAATGATCATCATGATAATACATAATGGAAATGATCATCATGATTCTGAGGGGATAGTCCATGACGAAAAATCTGTGGGATGTTCCATGTTCTCGGATATAATGGTGTATTCAGCAAACGGCTAACCCCAGTGATGATGGGGAGGGCATAAAAGGGCCAAATTCACACGCTGGAAATGTAGAACAATCTGCCTGTACCATGACGTGCCACGAAGACGCTCTTGTTATTCCCACGCCAGGGCCAAGTAGTGGAGTTCGACGTCGCCCTAGATGATCGCGGACGAGCAGTTTCTAAGATGCAGATCAAACAGTACTTGACGACTCCCCGTGGTTGGCAGAGAAATGGGACTTACAATACGAAAAGCAAGTGGTTGATTAATTTTGGGGCGTTATATGCTTTGTATACCTCCTAAAACGTGATCATTTAGAATCATTTGCTAAAACAGTACCCACACTAAAACAGCCAAGGGGTCTATTAATCTGGGGTGAAGGGAATCTTGGACAGCATCAATGCGGGGGTCATTGTACAGTTCATTGACTTGGCTGAATGGGGTGTAGCCCTGCTGTTTTAAGAAGGATCCATGTACCTATATATGCATATCTCCCACTTTATTTCCCCATGAGTTACCACATAATGTAATAATATATATATATAATATGTATATCATATGTGTCAATCAAATAATATCAAATAAAACACATATTATTACGAAAGCCAGCTAGCTGGCTAGTTGCTGTTTGCGAACGAAGTGAGAATAGGGGGTGTGGGGGGGGTGGTTGCCGAAAGGGAACGAAATCTCGCCGTGCCCCTGTGTTGAGCGCCAGA
>Ga0126342_10022357_pt1 | contig 10451 bp, 9 predicted proteins | sample Cyp1metagenome_FD_92528 | JGI IMG/M metagenome (GOLD analysis project Ga0126342, IMG submission 92528) | Coral microbial communities from Lord Howe Island, Old Settlement Bay, Australia - Cyphastrea 1 metagenome | ecosystem: Host-associated > Invertebrates > Cnidaria > Coral ...
ACATCATTCACTTATCCATATCTAAGCCCGAGTTGAGAGCCAACGGGATGGTTTGGCTGTGCTGCGTCGTGCGTGGGACAGGCTGGTCGGGACGGTCGGGATGGTCGGGATGGTCGGGATGGTTTGGCTGTGCTACCTCGTGCGTGGGACAGGCTGGTCGGGATGGTCGGGATGGTGCGGATACGGCTGCGTCGTGCGTGGGACAGGCTGGTCGGGATGGTCGGGATGGTCGGGATGGTCGGGATGGTGCGGATACGGCTGCGCGCGCGGAAATCTTCCCAAACTAAAATCCGATCCTACGATTCCGATTTCAACAACTAGATTCCGATTCTACCATTCCGATTTTGACAACACCCCCACCCCACCCACCCCACCCCATCAGCAGCGTAGCAACATGTAACGTAGTAAACGATCCCAGAGATCTCAGCAGCGTGGCAATATTTCATGTACGAAGTACAAGGAACGTTGACATGCCCCCCCCACCCACCCCACCCCACAATCGCGATATTCAAAAACGTGCGTTTTACGGGCACGGTTTTCGGTCCACAGGCATAAACATGTATGATGTGTATATATACATATATATATACAATATGGTATATATATATAGATATATATATATTCCCATTGATAATAGATACCATTGACAAATACCATGATACATACCATTGATAATATATTTACACCACTGAACGATGATAGATACCATCGAAAAAAATCATAAATTTCGTTGATGGAGGAAATCCTGCACCAGTTGGTAGATGGTTTCTCCCATTCTAATCCAATTATTTGCTGTTTCATAATTACCAATAGTTCCCAACTGGTGCAGGATTTCTTCCATCCACAGTATCATGGACATGTGGTGAGTTCGGGGAATCATGACATGTGGTGAGTACGGGGAATCATCCCCAAATGGCTGCAAGTTTCAGGTCAGTGAATTTTAGTAATTTACCCATGTGTATAAATATATATATATATATACATACATATCATATCATATCATATCACATCACATCACATCACATCATATCACATCACATCACATCACATCACATCATATCATATCATATCATAGATGGATGGGTGGATGGATGGATAGATAGATAGATAGGTAGATAGATAGATAGATAGATAGATAGAACGATAGATGGATAGATAGACAGATAGAACCGGAAAATCACAAATTTTTAGTGGAAACGGATCTTCCAAGCCCCATCTGGCAGGGTCTGGAGGGTATATATATACATACTTATATATCATTAATATCTGTACATACACATGCACATGCACACGAGCATTCCTTTTCCATCAGGGGATCGGGCATCCATCGGTCCTCCTCGGTGTGACGACGGACGATCTGTGGGATCCCTAGTTTTTTCCCCAACAGCGTAAGCTAATGGGGTCTTCAGCCCAGAATAGCTCCGGTGTGCACTGGTGCAGGCGCCGGGTGAGGTTCAACGAGGTTCCCGAGAAGGTTTCGAAGGTTCCGGAGAAGGTCTGGGAGGCTTTGGTGCAAAGCCAAGTCGGTTCAACAGGGTTCTGGAGCAGGTTCCGGAAAAGGTTCCGGAGGTCTGGGAGGCTTTGGTGCAGAGCCAGGTCAGGTTCAACAGGGTTCCGGAGAAGGTTCCCGGAGAAGGTCTGGGAGGCTTTGGTGCAAAGCCAAGTCAGGTTCAACAGGGTTCCGGAGCAGGTTCCGGAAAAGGTTCCGGAGGTCTGGGAGGCTTTGGTGCAGAGCCAGGTCAGGTTCAACAGGGTTCCGGAGAAGGTTCCCGGAGGCTTTGGTGCAGAGCCAGGTCAGGTTCAACAGGGTTCCGGAGAAGGTTCTGGAGAAGGTTCCCGAGAAGGTCTCGAAGGCTTTGGTGCAGAGCCAGGTCAGGTTCAACAGGGTTCGGAGAAGGTTCCGGAGAAGGCTCCAGGAAGCCTTGGTGCAAAGCCAAGTCAGGTTCAACGGGTTTCGGAGAAGGTTGCAGAAACCAAACCAGGTCAGGTTCATTTAACTCACGGAAACCCAGCTGAGCGAGTGTTTCCAGTGCTTGGCTTCCCAGCACGCTTCAGAAAGATTTGTAAAAATGAAACGGATACCAGCAAAGCTTATTTTTTTTGGGGTGGATAGGTTTGGTATTTACCACTCGAAATGGTTATTTTCATAGGGAAACATATGGAACAAATGGTAATTTTCATGGGACAAATGGCTATTTGAATGGGAAACATACGGAAAATTGATGATGAAACAATGGTCTTTGGGCGATCCCATTTTCAGACAAAGCTATATAATGTGTTTAAATAATAATGTATATGTGTAGAACGATATCATATACTCTTCAGTAAATTACATAGACTCTGCCATGAGTTGGGGGCTGTCATATGGCATATGAATTTCCACCAAACATCGAGTAATTTTTGAGGGCCTTTTTTCATTGGGGGATCTACGTTAGTTTGGACGAGGGTATGTACAGAGCAACCCAAAAAGAGATTCAGAAAAGTAACATCGGATATTCCTGTAACAGAGTTGGTGAAACTGTTCCGCATTTGTTTGGGGGATTGCTATAAACCGTCCGCAAATCCACCAGTTGGAAGTATAGAAAAGAACCATATTTTATGGTCCATCAAAGTGCTGAAGTCCATGCCATAAATGCCATAAATGCCATCCCTCCCGTGTCATCAAAAATGGAAAATCCCCGTTTACTTCGATGATTTCACCATGAAAAACCTCACTTAGTTCGGGGATTTTCCAGCGAACCGGAGGGTACCAGAAATTGGATTTGCCACCTGACACCTCGACAGAAACAGATTTCAGGGGCTATTTAAAACATGCTACAATCTCAGAATTCCAAATTCTGCCTTCCGGTAATCAAACGTGGCTAGCTGGAAAATCCCTTATAAACGGAGGTTTTATTGAGAAATCATCTATAAATATATAATATAAGGGATTTTTCATTGCCACGTTTGATTACCGGAGTGTAAACAATTTCTCGTTTGGTAAAGTAGGAGGAATAGGTTTGGGCCGATCAAAATAAAAGAAAAGTGCTCAGAACAACTCATTTGATAATTTGATTTTTTTTGCTGAATGTTCTGTTGAAAGCAGTGATTTCCTGACCACATTGTGCAAGTAGTTCCATCTCACCTCTCTGTCTATCAACCGGAACGACCCAAAAAAGTGCATCTGCACATTTTTGTACCCTATCGCAACTCATTGAATATTCCAAGTTTTTGGCACGCCTTTTTGACTGGTTTGAGCTGAAACCATCAAGTTCCAGAACTGTTTGCCTGTTCCCAGCAACAGTTGAGAGGATTGGTGGACTTCCAAAAAAAGACGGATTTTATCTCATTTCTTTTGATTTCGGGGATCTTTTACATGCTTTAGCTCTTTTCACCCCCTGAGTCCCTTGCAGATTGAACATCACATGGGATACTCCCAATTTCAGCAGATTGAACATCACAGAGGCGGGAGTCCAATCTTCAACTTGGTCCATGTTTACGGCTTGATCCATGATGTTTTTCCGGCAGACGGGGTTTTCCACCCAACATGGGAGCCCTGGAAATCACTAGTTTTTTCTACCGTCTTCGAGCCAGGTCAGCGTGCGCGCCGTCACCGGAATGTGCCAGGGTCAAAACACTTAAGGGTGACTTGCCCAGATGGTCATATCACCATTAATAGTATATAGTGCTTTAGATTCCACATACAAGGAATCCCTGATGATGGTGGAATGACCATACCCCCTACACAATCTTTGAGCACACATATCTATACTTATATATCTTGATATATGATGATAAATTATGATATCTGCCTGCTCAACTATCCTATCCATCCATGTCCGTCCATTTTTTGACATTTGAGAATATCTTGACGTATCCATCGACCTAGATACTTATGTTTGACCTATCTATGCACTCGTCCGTTTTGCTGTGCATGTTGATACGTGCAAGTCCAGAACCAACATGGTTTCCTGCTCACACATTTGGTAGATCTATGCAAGTATCTTCTTTTCCGTGCATACGCATGTGTGTGTATAATGTAGTGCATGCATGCGTGTGGACGTACGGACATACATAGATAGATACATACAAAAGAACACATGTACACATGTACACATGCATCCATGCATACATACAAACATGCACTGCAATGCAATCCAGTCCAATGCAACGCAGTGCAGCATTGCATGCATCCATACACACAAATGCCTGTATACATTAGTATACATAGGCAAAAACAACTTTTTTTCTTCGTATACACATCGATGAAGACCTGCATATTTAAATGTATAATGTATGAGAAACGCATGATTGCGTTGGTGAATCCCGGGCTTCCGAAGGCGCCAATTTGTTAGTAGCTGTCTCGACTCTTGGAAGTGGCGAGGCCTCAAAGCAATGGATTGGGAGGAGGACTCAAAAACGGCCCCGAAAAGTGGAAGCGCCAAAAAAAGGCAGGCCCACCAAAAGCGCTAGAGTCTTCTTAATATCTTTTGGGTCCCTTAGTTCTTGAAAACAGCCACCTGTAGTTGTAAGCATTGGATTTGATGCTGATTTCAGAAACATGCAGGTCTTGGTCATTTGACGATTTTCGTGGTCACTATGTAGTTGCTTCGGGATTGTGCCATTGGCAAGGCGACATTTTTACAATTGTTTTTTTTCGTTTTCGAGTAGGCAATAATTGGCTGTATATCGGGGTGGGTTGAAACCTAACATATTTCAGGGGATGAACATCCTGAAACCTCCCATCTATTGGAAAATGTGACTAGCAGCAGGGTACCAGGGTGCCATGAGCCACAGCCATCTGACTGAAAAAAAATCCATGAAATTTGAGCTTCGCTTCAGGAGCTTAGTATGGGTCAAAATTGAGGAAATCTCAAAGCTGAGGTGCCCGAGGGGCCCCAAAGCTCAGGTCATACTCACCCGACCAGTGGCCAGTTACCTCAAGAAACTGCGGTCCTGTTCAGAACTCATCGGCAACCAGTGCGGAAAAGGGGGGATTTTTTCGTCCAACAAACATGTGGTTAGTGGTTGATGGTTATGCTGCTGAAAATCCAAGTGTTTCTTTAAATATTTTTTGCCATGGGAATAATCCAATGGTAACCTGACTGGCCACAGGACTAGATATCCGGAACATGTACAGACCTCGGCTCCGCCGTCCCGGTGGAAACCACTGGGAGCCACGCGAGCTCCGCCGTCCAACAGCTCCAGGGCTGTTGCGATACTCCGGTGCAGGCATCCGGAATGATCCAGCGCCCGGCAAGCTTGGGAGAACAACATCTGGAGGAACCGGATGGTTTTATGGGACTTGTCAGACTTGGGTATGGATCAATACCTGTTAATACCATTTTTAGGGGGATGAACATCCATTTACCAGCTATTTTGATGTGAACTACAGGGGTACAAGGTTTTGACACACTGCCACTTGTCATTCTTATAAAGAAACCTGGAGTTTTCCAGAAAGTTTTCTCACTGTTTGGGCGAATCCCTCTAGAAGTCGGCCGGAGGCCTCGTCGCAGGAGCCACTTTTTGGAACCCTGAATAGATTGGATAGATCCAGCCCACATTCCACCAGTGTTTCGTGAATGGTATGTAATATGAGGGTTTTAGGGATAAGTATCAACCCCATATATGAAACTCATTTTTTACATCCCCATACGTATGAAAATATCATCAATATAATTCCTGTTGATGGATGAATCTGGGTGAACACAATAACGGCCTCACAGCGCCAGAGAGATTCTTTAAGGTCCCTCCGTCCATCCCCAAAAGACCAAAAGGCGAGTTCGGGTATCGCTGGGTCGCGCTGCCAAGATGGCATTGATGGTCCCCAGCGGGAGGGATGCAGAGAACGATTGTGTCCGACATATCTGGGGGAAAGAAGTTGGATGGGTACTTCAGTACCTGTATATATATATATTTATTTATAATGAGTATTTGTGCATGTATATATATAGTATTTAAAGGTATGAGCGGTTTTACTATATATATATATATTATGTATATATATATACATTATGTACATATATATATATATACACATGAACCAGCTGAAATACAGATATGTGCTTGCAGGGTTTCGATCGCCATGGAGTCCATGGCTTCAGCCAACATGGCCCTGACAATTTATGTGTATGTGTATGGTGTATATAGATATACACATACATATCATAATCAGTTATATATATATACATACACACACACATGGGTGCTAGTATACACTGTACATATGTCCAGAATAAGTCGATCATATAAACAACAATAGTTTGGACGACCGTCTCGTAGCCAGGAAGAGGCCTATCGTGGAATACCCATCTTTGCAACACACATTCTCTGCTCCTCTTCCTTCGGAGGCATCATACCCATGCGAATGCACACTGTCACACCGACTACAAAGTACATGACGGAAATGCGAAGAAAATCGCATCACATTGACCACCTGGCCCCAGGCCACAAAAAGTGCATCACATTTCCGTCACCGGTCGTCAGAGTCCAGCCTTGCCCGTGTGCCATCCTAAGCAATGCCCCTTGGGCCCCTGGTAGGCATATGTCTCAGAAACTGGTGGGGACATATTCTAATCCTAATCCACTATGGGAATCTTTATCAACCTAATAGTAGTTTTGGAAATGATCCCTGAAATAGCAGAAGCTGGCCCCCCGCAAATCTGTTCGTTCCGTTTTCAGCTTGACTTCTTCATTCCCAGTTTTTTTTTTGTGGGAACATCTGCGAAAGTCCTATATTTTGGAAGATTTTCCATCAAACCAATCTACTGAGTCATGGCTTCCGACACGGGTGGAATGCACACTTTGGGCTTAGAATGCCTCGCTGCCTGGGGTCGCTTAGCTGTGAACTAGCTGATGGGGTAGAGTGGCGGCTTAGCATCGTGATGACGGTGATGATGAACATGACACTAATAATCTCAACTACAGTGAAATAACCTCCATAGTTTGGATATAACTGATCTGGGGCCCCTTCAACTATCGCAACAAATATATACCAATATGACAAACAGCAACGTTTTATCCTCCAGTAATCAAACATGGCTAGCTGGGAAATCCCCGAACTAAATGGAGCTTTCTTGATGGGAAAGTCAACGAATCCGCCCGGCTCAATCCCGCAGCTTCAGCGCTAGGATTTCGGCGGAGTGCCAGCAGTCTAGCTCCAACGTCAGCTATGCGGCTGGATACGTCTCTCCATGGTTTGCTCTTTTCTGGCTAATTATAAGACCAAAAATGCACCAGGGGAGAAACGGAGGTTTATGGCTCCATCACAATACGAAGGCACAGAAGGTTGCTTGGAACCTTGAGAGACCTCCGCTGTGCCGTCGCAGCCGCGACGGGGAGAAATTCCCCGGCAGAATTTTTGGTCCAGTTTCCCGCCTTGTCGGGAGAGCTGGACCGGCGACCGAGCGATGGCAGTCGAATGTTGAAGTCATTGAAGTCAAGGAGTTTTGGAGCTGTGACCCATGGATAACATACCCTCTGGTAATTTAACATAACTATGGAAAATCACCATTTTTAATGGGAAAACTCACTATAAATGGCCATTTTCAATAGCTATGTTAAATTACCAGAGGGTATAACTCATATAACCTTCATGCATGCATACACGAAAGAGTGCTGATGCATTTTACTGGCCAGGAACGTGAGATGATTTCATATACATACAATATATGATTATATAAATTATATATATATACATACACTATTAAATATACTACAGTATAGTATATATTATATATACATGACATTTTATAATTATATATGATTATATACGATTATGTATTGTACCTATAATGTACATATATAATATAAACACATGCATGAATACAGACAGAGAGAGAGAGAGCTCCTCAAATAACTCTCATGCAGTGACTTGGCCGGGAACTTCAACGCGTTCCCACGTCGCTACGCAAGAAAAAGACCGAAGAAACCCATGGACACCTGTACGAAGAAAATCCGTTCACCATTTCTTCTTACATGATTTTCAGAGAACTGACTCAAAATAGTCTTGATCATCCAATGATCATACGATGATCATCCAATGATCATGCAATGATCATCCAATATTTTGATAGCCATCCCTGAAAATTCGATGCATTGAACCAGGCAATGCCTGGGTCTGCTCAGGGTACGGCCACAGCTGGAGCCACGAGTGGCCGGAATGGCCGGAATGGCCGGGAAGGAAATTGGTGCTGAAAGAAAATCTCCAAGTGGGTTGGTCTGATGCCTTGACCCCTCAAAATGAATCAAAATCATCATTTTTATAGGGAAAACATGGGAAAACATGATGATTTTTCAGGGTGGAATTGAGACACACCAAGTTCCTATGGGAGGAGACACACCTCGCATTTTTTCTGACCAAATCTGGGAGGTGATTTTCTGACTTTCGATTTGCGCGGAATCCGAGTGGCGACACATGGTTGGATTTTTCGGCAGATGATGGTTTGGATTGTGGGATTTACCCTCTGGTTATGACTAACAGTTTGCCATGGAAAATCACCATGCTATTAATAGGTAAACCATCTATTTCTATGGGCCATCTTCCATGGCTATATTAAATAACCAGAGGGTATCTCAACGGCCAGCAAGTAAGGTCTTTGGAGTAGACGAACTGCTTGGATCCAACCACAATGGTTTTTCGTCGACATCTTCACTTCAATCCCTATCTTCTTCCTTCATTTCCATCCTGGGTTCGCTGTTTTTCTCCCCAAAAAAACGCAGTTTACTTCAGTTCGGAGAACTGCATGGCAGAAACACTCGAAGCTTCAGCGCGTTGGGTCTGGAAGCGTGATTCGCACCGGGCTGGAAGCGCAAAATGGTTGCCATGCTGGGAGGAAAGTGCAGATTGGCAAAAGTGTTTGGATTCAAGTGATCTACTGTAACACACTCCACTTTTTTGTATTTCAGCCACCAAATAAAGGGAGAATGCGATATTTCCTCTGTGTTGTCTCTCCATGCAATATTGTCTCAAGATTTTTTCAACGTTTGGGCAGGCCGGATTCAGTGCCTGGTAAATCTCATGCAGCACATCCCTAAGATGGTTGTTGGCCGCCAAGTGGGCCAAGGTTCAGATGATTCAGATGGGACATGGAACAGCATCGAAATGTTCAATTTCAGCGTCCGACAACTTATTGCTTTCGGTCCAGATGTTGATGTAGAGATTTGATGAGATTTGGCTTTGGAACCCAGATGTCCTGGAGAATCCAGGGAGCAATCCAGGTCTGATGGGTCTGATGTAGATACATATTCGACCCGCACAGCCCATTTCAGCATGAAACAGTTGGATTTGATAGGGATTTCAGCAGATTTCCAGCTGCCTGGATTCCCGGCAGGTACCTTTGCGCACCTTTGCTGCAGGGTCCTTACTCCTGTCCTTCCCAGCAACATGGTTCACAGATAGCTCCTTGGCATGTGGAGGGCATCAAAATTTGTCGGGGCAGCAGTCCTTGGTGCTTTCGGGGAGTCTAGCATTTACCCATGGAAAAATAATGATTCAAGTAACATAAATTGGGATTAAACGAACAAACATGGTAAAACCAAGAATAAAAAAAACTGGATTTTGCAAGGGGAGTTTAATAAACCTTAGCCTTAAACAAACTGTGTTTATGATTGAACTACCGACAGTTGGAAGGTCAATGATATCAGTCTGAAACTGTTTGCGAAGGCCCAGAGCTTCCCAAACTTCTTTTTCTCGCAGACTGCACAAAACAAGTGGACGGGGATTCCCTTAGGTTCCCCTCTTACACTATTTCAATCCAGTTTTCTGGGAGCGGTTCTCATTCGGATCCATGGGCTTCACAAAGACGCGACTTACTTTAGGTACCAGCAATTCTTCGGCTTTTGTGGTAAACTGGTAAACACCATGATAGACGTCACCCAATTCTGCCTTGTGTTTTTCTTACTGGTGCTAAACGCAGGGAATGAGGGAATGATCCATTTCATCACTAGTTTTTTAATCATCCCATTCCCCCACTCCCTACTAAAAACCATTATGATAATCCCATCACTTACTATTCCCTACTAATAGTCATCCATAATCTTCCCATCACTAGTAATAATCGCTTCCCAAGTTTTGTTTCCCTAAACCTCAAAGACTTGGGTCTACCATTCTGCTTACCACATTCCCAGGTGTAGCACGGTATTGGGAAGCCATGGCCGGGGAAGAAGCCAGTCGGGGAGGCGCCTGGGACGATGATCTAGGTGGTATCTGAGAATGAGGGATCTATGGACCATGAATATATCTATAATATAATATAGTATAATATAAAATAATTATATCAAATAAAATAATGATATCATATAAAATAACATACTATAAAATACTATCATATAATATAAAATAAAATAAAATAATATAATATAATATAAAATAATGATATAATATAAAATCATGATATCATATAAAATAACATAATATACTATAAAATACTATCATATAAGATAAAATAAAATAATATAATATAATATAAAAT
>Ga0126342_10022358_pt1 | contig 10451 bp, 8 predicted proteins | sample Cyp1metagenome_FD_92528 | JGI IMG/M metagenome (GOLD analysis project Ga0126342, IMG submission 92528) | Coral microbial communities from Lord Howe Island, Old Settlement Bay, Australia - Cyphastrea 1 metagenome | ecosystem: Host-associated > Invertebrates > Cnidaria > Coral ...
GCCACCTCCAAGAATTATGGAAAAAAAAAGGTTCGGATCACTTCCGGGATATTTTGAACCCTTATGGGGAAAAATGCAATTATGGAAAAATCGGACGCAGGCGCCGCCTGTCTAAGTTGAACGGTTTTTTTTTTCCATAATTCTGTCGGTGACCATATAGCCAAATCCTATCATATGATATATTGAAACATCCCATCAGGTGCCTCCTCGTGCCATCCGATCCCCATGTCAGGTGCCTCCTTGTGCTGGGCCTTGGGGCTGGGCCTTTTGGCCAGGCGACGCAGGGGAGATTCCATGGAGGATAAAGATAGGTTTGTTGGAATATAGTGGGAGTATTCCCACTGATATTCCCAGAAAATTGTTTGGGATTCTCTGAAGAAGAGCGGCTACCAAAAATTGATATGGAAAGGATGATCATCATTCTTTCCAAATGATTTGTTTTTATCATTTGGATCCATGTGGGGTATGTGGCAGGCCGACTGGTAACACTTCTGGGCCTTGCCCTCAGACACCTGTCGGTGTGACGTTGAAGGTCTGATAATAAATTGGTTAATGCTGCAAAGTGCATATAGTTGTCGATAATGTTGATAGCTTTAATATGCTTTAATCAGCTAGTCATAATGTCAATTATGATGGATGTTTGGTGAAGGTTGGAAGCATTCTCAACAGCTCTCTGAAGCTCCAAGGTGCTCATCTTTCTATGGTGGTGCAATGGTGATCCTGCCATTCTTGGGCAATGATGATGTTCAGTGGGGCGATCATTTATCATCATTATCGCCGAGAATATCAGATAACTGATAATCACAAAAATAAGGAGAAAAAACGTACAGAAAAAACAGATACCTGATGATGTATAATGTATTAATAATATATATATATAATTCATAGGTGAAGGGGCTCCTCGGCAGGTCTTTGTTGCCGGATATGCTTTGAGTGTCTCCTCGGCCGGTGGCTCAGGGCGCACCGTTTTCTGACAGATCTTCTGAGTCGTTTGGTGGTTGTTTAGTCCTTGAGAAATAGGCACATGTTTGGTTGTTTTCCCCGACATTTATATGAATGCAATCCTTTTGCGTGAAAGTGCTGAAGTTGTTTAGTTATTGTCGTACTGATATCTTCCTAAATTCCTAGTAGCTTATGACTTGCTGGGATTGTTTTTCTCCCTTTGTTCGCCGGTTAAAGCTCAGCTGCATCATATTACTTCACAACCAACTGGATGCTTTTGGGTCGCATCCTTACGATGGTTTGGCCCCGGTGGCTAGGCCCTGTCACCCAATGCTGACACTCCAACATCAGCGCCGTATATGGCGGCCTTGAGTGCAGTCTTGCCTTTTTGCGTGGTGGCCCAATGGCGAAGATGTCCTGGGCGAACGTTGCGAGTGAATTGCAGAGGAGAAAGACGGTGCGCAAACAAGCCGCAAATGGCCAAAGATGTGCAGTGAAATCGTGTATCGTGTTTGCTATATATACATACTTAACACTTATGTAACGGTGGTGGGAACATTAAGAAGACAAGTAAACATCGGCCAGTGTACCCCAGCACGCTGGCAAGAGTTTTGACTCATCATTTGCCGTGGACACACCCACAGGCCTCCTGGTGCAAACTTGGTCCTCCCAGCCAGTTGATTGGAAACACAATGATATGGGGGTTTTCATCAATGGGGATACCCAAAAATGAATTGTTTATAGTGGAAAATCCTACTAAAATGGATGATGTGGGGGGGTACCCCCATTTTAGGAAACCTCCATATGGAGGACTCTGAGTTTGTTCTGCTTGAGAAGCCAGACTGCTACTCTGTCACTGATGATCGCTGATCATGGTCATGATGACCATGATCATGATTCAGACTGGTTCTTCAAAATTGCAAAGTAAAGGTGTGGATTCTGCAGTTTCAGATATGAAAAACCCTATAGAATCTACGACTCCACAAGCTTCCTCAACATCTAGACACGGCCAACCCCTTGGACCTTTCTTCCGAGTCCTATCCTTGGTCCTTTGGGATTGTGGAACATGTCCTGGAAAGTCGTCTGCCAGGTTTGAAGAAAAACTGCCCAGTTGCATGGAGGCGGGGCAACAACTTGCTTCCCCTTGTGACAAGTATATTTCATGATTTTCATGCTCCAATTTGCCAATGAGTATTTCGATTCCATGTGGGCATAAGTTCACCGAAACTGCGAATATTTCACCATTTCTTACTGGTCTTTCCACTCCTCAGACCTGAAAAAACACAACTTGACACTCCCTTCCACACTGCCTTGCGTAACTTGCATGGAGGTTGCCAACTATTTGCTCACCTTTGTGAGTGTGGCACTTACTCTTCCCAAACACTACACTAATCTCAGTTTTGAAGATGAGATTGCAAGACTGGCAGTGGATGATGGTCATCAATTCCTGGTCTTTAATGAGCACAATATCATATAGCGCACTTTGTTGCTGCTCGGTATAGAAAGAACGTGAAATTGAACTTCGAAACTTCGAGATGACTTTGTAGAGTTATACGAGCAGAGAACTTGCTCCATCAAACAGCCGTGTGTGTAAGCACTTGAAAGCTCGCTCCAGCTACAGCAATGTCTCAAGAGTCAAATTGGATCAAATTGGTTACATGGCTTTCTCTGAAAATAGGCTTCCCAATAAGGTTCCCCCGATTCCAATGGATTTCAATTGGAATAGCTATTGGGTGTTCCTCCAATAAAAATGGCATGGCATGGCATGGCATTAAATGGCTATGTTCCCATATGTTCCCCAGCACCAAATCATCACCAGCACCGAGTCACCGAGGTGCTGTTACTATGCAGCTCAGCGCTCCTTGGCCGCTCCAGGCCCAGGGGTTTTATCGGTGGACGATGCGAAGTCGGTGGTAATTGGGGAATCACTGCGAACTCCTCCGAGTTATTGCGAGTTATTGAGGCAAGACATGAGCACATGTTTTCTGGTCATAGTTGTTTGATGTTGTTTTCCTTGTTCATGAACAAAGTTCAATGTAGGACTGGGGGTATGGCTGATGTCGGCGGGCAAACCAATTGGAACACGCAGCGTGGGCAGATGAATTGTGGGGTGGGTCAAACCTTCAAGTGCTGGGATCTGCTTCGGAAACAGCTGCTATTTAGAACTTGATTCCATTCATCAAGCGATCCTTTGCTTCATGCCTTCACTGTCTACCAAGTTATGTATACTCTTTATTGGGTCTGTCAATGTCCCCACGTTGCCTTGCTCCCATGGCAACTTGGATATACAACAGTCCCAAAGTGATTTGCAAGACAGCTGGAGGCAATGTGCTTCAAGTGCAGATTGTTTCGTTACCATCTTGTGCCCAAGTGAGCATTTCAATCACTTGGATTGAGAATGAATGTGTGATGTGTGTGTGTACACTTCAGGGCTCAAATGACAATAATTAATAATTGTTCAATGTTGTTGTTTACACGCTATGCGTTCGGATGATGTATACTGTATACCCATGCATATCTATGCATATACTAGTATCTAAATAGCTAATCATTCTTACAGTAAATATCTTTGTCCACCGAAAGTGGTATCTTGATGTATCTTGAGTGGCCGGTGTAGCTTGCATAGCCGGTCTGTCAATGTCCCCACGTTGCCTTGCTCCCATGGCAACTTGGATATACAACAGTCCCAAAGTGATTAGCAAGACAGCTGGAGGCAATGTGCTTCAAGTGCAGATTGTTTCGTTACCATCTTGTGTCCAAGTGAGCATTTCAATCACTTGGATCGAGAATGAATGTGTATGAATGTGTGATGTGTGTGTGTACACTTCAGGGCTCAAATGACAATAATTGTTCAATGTTGTTGTTTACACGCTATGCGTCCTGATGATGCATGTCTAAACAGGTGTAAATGCCGCTGACTGAGGCAAAGTAATGCGCTTTTCTATTTCTGGAAAAGCGGTCAAGGCTAGGAACAACCCCAACTCTTCGGTCATCTTCGGTCATTTCTCTGTAATGCCCCGTGGCCATCCGTGGCCCCGCGGCTAGCAATGCCTTGGCTTTGCAGGGTCCATCCTACGGCCTTGAGTGTCTGCGGCGCTTGGAGGGTTTTGGGCAATTCCCGGCAGCTGCACTGGCGGTGGGAGACTCGTGTCACCATGTTATGAAGTTGCTGTGGTAAACCCAATGCTTCAACCATCCCCAAATATTAAGTATCCATAAGTTGGTGCTAAAACAGCTAATTGTGTTTACCACATTGGTTCTCGTTGTTTCAGTTTGTCGAAATTTGACCCACCTGCCAGCCTCTTTCGCATCTTTTCCGTCCCAGGACCAGCTTTTTTTTGTGAAGTTTCACCCAAAGCTCACAGCTTCGTAGGTTGTCCAAAGCCGTTTTTTGTTGCTTAGCCAATGCAGCTGTCCAGTGGTCCAAGGCCTATTTGCTCGCATGCCTCATTTGCCTTTTCGCCCGCGCCTAAAAGGGGTAAAAAGAACCGCTTAACGGTGGTAACTTAGTTCAACTGCCTCCCATCTCGTCATTGCATTCCTTTCCTTTGCATGCTGCAAAGGTATATTCAAAGTGATGTTTGTTTGGAATCCATGGACCCAAATTTGCCCAAAGTTGGCCAAAGCTGTCCAGTGAGATTGTATGAGATTGGGATTCAGCCTCGCCACTAGGCTGGAATTGCATTGGTCTCGCACACTGTGTTGTTTCATCCTCAGTTGTGGTCGTTGTGCCTTGCTAGTAGCATGGAACTCTCATGTTTTAACAAAGGAACAATTGTATAGTTTTCCTTCTTCTGTCTTCAACTGCGCTGACAGCTTGAAGTTGTATCAACTTTCCGGTATGTTCTGAGACCCTCACTAATTTTTTGCAGGACATAAGCTGACATGATTTGACCGTATCCCTCCCAGGGATACTGGCACCTTGCCCAGTGAAAAACCTTTGGTGCGGCAGCCCGGTGGGTTTCGCAGACGCGAAAGCTGCAGACGCGAAAGCTGCAGGAAGCCAAACAAGGTCATGGATGAGGCAGCATGAGATGACATGAATACACCAGGCTTCAAATTCATAGTCTTGAGACTTGGTCGACCATTCCGAACGATGGCCTAAGCTTGGGCTTTCCGGGATTTGTGGTGCCACCGTTTTTGGGTGGCTCTGTACCCGCACTAAGGATCGCTTTATCGATCCTCCTCGTTTAGCGCTGTGTTTTGCTGTGCTTTGTGGTGCTGGATCAGTAGCCACCGAGTCTTTGCGCCCAGTTTGGTCGTGTTTGGGTGCTGATGTCTCAGCTGGGAAGACGACTGGAGTATCTTGGAGTGTTGTGTCTTCACTTAAAGCCTTCAGCTGTTTGATCAACAGACATAGTTTTCATTAGTTTTCTATAAGTCTAATTTTTGCATAATTTGATCGCTAGTTTGTTCCAATCAGTCAGCTGCGATCAATGGGAAAATTGACTGATTTTGATCCATCCGATCTGGGTTTGGCAGGTTGGCCCTTGCCATTGGCATGGAGGCATCGGGCAGATGACGACTCGGGGCTGACCGTTGCATCCGTTGCCACGGAAGCCCCGGCTCCGTTGCCACGTCTGCGGGCAGGCGGCCTTGAACCACAGCGAGGCACAGTATGGTCAGCAGCTCAAGGGATGTTGAGGATGGGCTGGGAATTCTGGGAATTCTGGGACTGGGTGATTCCCATGCCATAGCCATAGGATCCATGTATGGTATATATGCTAACATTGGGGGTATATTGATGGTAAATGTATGTAAATGTTAGCATATATACCATACATGGATCCTATGGGATAGCTATCCATAGCCATGTCTTGTCAGTTGTGGACATGTTGGACATGTCTGTCATTCCAGATGCTCAGAGCGAGTCAAGAGAGAAAGCAGGATCCATTAAGAAAGGGTCGGTGAGCCTGTTGGGGAGCAATCAGGCAAGAATCAGTAACAAGCAGGAAAGCAATTTCTCTGTGGCCTTGTTTTTCAGAATATGTGTAGTTCTTTAAGCTTCAAGGAATTGTTATCTCTGGCGCATTGAGGTGAAAACACGACTGTTTGATACTGTTTGAGTGTTGATGACATCTTCACATTCTTGGGAAATGAAGCTGCAGGCACTTTTGCATTGCTACTCGGCTTCACTTTGCTCCTGTAATCCTGACATGGTTGAGGTGGCATTTAGAGCCACAGCCAGGAGATGTTTTGGGCCGCCAATTTTTCTTCATTCGACGATGGTTGACATTGAAAGTCGTCATCAAACAAACAAAACGACGATGTGACAAGGAAAAAATGAAACAAACAAATTTGGTTGACCAGAACATGTGCAAGAAAGGTCAAGAAAAGATAGCAAGGAAATCTGACAGGTTCTTCAAAAACAAGAATGAATCTTCTGTGGTAGTTCCAATCTATCCTGAAAAATCATTCCGCCAGGTTGGTCATCAGATGCAGTCATGGCCCCAGCGAGACCAGCCAGACTCGCTTTGAGCAATTCCTGGCCCAAAAAATATCAATCAACATCGAAGCACTTTCATTTCTGCAGTTTGGAAAGAGGACATATTAAAAAAGAACGAATAGGTGAATAGAATTTGAAGATATACATTCTAAATCATTTCATCTTGGCCTGTTTTTCGTTGTCCAAGGGTTCTTTTTTATCTTTTTTTAGACCTGCAACCTCCAGTCGTCGACCCCTTTTTTAAGCCTTGGGAGGCTGGGAGTGCCTTCAAAGCCTCCAGGCCCGCTGGAAGTGGGGCTAACATGGGCCGACCATGCCCCAAATCACATCCAATCACCATTTTTATAGCTGGTATTTTTATGTATGTTTACATATGTTTACCATTCCCTGGCTGGTTTATGGCATTGTTTTACCCACATTGGCCTATTTTCATCTATTTTCAGAACCCATGTGCTACTCCGGGTCGAAGGTTGACAGGGAAAAACAGCCAGGTGTCCTTGCCGAAGCTGGCACCTTTGCTCTTTGGCTCCGCAGCGGCCTTCCGTGTTCTGCAGGAGCGACTCATTGGTCGAATTGTGCCTGATCCGAATCCCTGGGATGAAATTTCGAAAAATGGTCCGTTCAATTCAAGGAGTCTCTTCAATTGATTCGTATCATTCATGTTTCGCACTAGTGAGCAAGAAACGTATCGGAGCCATCATTTGGGCATCATTTGGGCCTACTATTTCCAATCCATGTTCTACGTACGACGTACTCCTAGGCATCCGCGCAGCATTGACGGACGCCCCAGGCACAAGTCCTTTTCAGGGTCATCTCGTGGCAACCCAGGGTGCAACTCTTCCAGGCGCCACGGCTCTGGAGATCAAAATGGCTGCTACATACAGCAAACGGCTCATTTAAATGGGAAATATATATTACATATGATTCTGATAATAATAGAATCATAGATGATACATACTATAGATGATAATAATAGAATCATAGATGATAAAATAATAGAATAATCGAATCATAGATGATACATAGATGATAACATCACATAGAATCTATTGGATTTTAGGGCTTCCAACTTTTTGATTTATGGTTTGCCTTGCAGCTTGGCCAGGCCAATTGCTGATGCCCGGGGGTCATCACCCAATGTTCATCCATTTGTGGATCAAATAGATTCAATGGGAATCATGTTAATTATACACTTATACCATAACTTATATCCGTTTTTCACCGTTTTGGGGTTGAATGAAATCTCCATTCAGTCCCAAATTCGGCAATTTCGAAGGGAGCAATCCTGCAGCTCAGGGAGCCATCGATTTGCCTTCGCCTGTCGTGTGTTTGGGAGGCGGCGTCATGCGAAAAACAGACATAGAGAGGAGTTGTTGGGACACAGTAAAAATAGGCAAGTTGGCAACTTCCGAATAATCCCATAGGGTCCATGTATGGTATATATATATACTGTATGCTAACATTTACCATCAATATACCCCCAATGTTAGCATACATACCATACATGGATCCTATTGGAATTGTTGTTCAAGCGTAGTTGAAGTGCACAGAGTGAGAACTTGCGAAGTTATTCGAAGTTGTTCTTTTCTTCCATGGATGGTGATATCAATGGAGCATTGGGGATATCATTGGAGGCTAGTTCCTACAAGTACCCTCTGGTAATTTAACATAGCTATGGAAAATCACCATTTTTAATGGGAAAACTCACTATAAATGGCCATTTTCAATAGCTATGTTAAATTACCAGAGGGTATCGTCTTACTTCCAACTGAAGGATGGCGGTGGGACAGTTCAACGGACAGTTCTGGACAGTTCACTCGTTCCATCTCGTTCCTATCCTACTAGGCGCCCTCGTCCTATTGAGTTCGATGCTTTTTGTGAGCTATCACCTGATCATCGACTACGATAAAGCTCCCTACTACGTCTCGCCCCAAGTTTGTTCCATGATTGATAGATTCAGATAGATGCAGAGCCTTTGATAGAAAATCCACGACTAGTATTGGAAATGGAGACAGCCATGGTGATTGAGGGAGTAGTTGTAAAAGACTGTAAAAGTATTCCACTTTCCCACTCGAACAATGTAGGAAGGAACCATGCATTCATACATATAAACAGTATTAAACAGTTATAAACATGAGGCTTCTATTGTGGCTTTCAGCCAACAATTGCAACTGACTGAGGAAGTGAATCAGGACCGCTGCAGCCATGGTTAAATGGTGCCCGGGTGCCCCCTGGAAATCCTTGAAGTCTCGACATTGGGAGGAAACGAGATGAACCGGTACTGCTCACCATGTCAATTTCGCCAGTACCCTCTGGTGAACTAACATAACTATGGAAAATCACCATTTTTAATGGATAAATCCACTATAAATGGCCATTTTCAATAGCTATGTTAGTTTAGCGGAGGGTATTCCAGTTGATGCAGTTGATGCAGTTGTTTATTCTTTGTATTGGAGAATTTCTATCCATAATTATCCATATATATATATATATATCCCCAAGTGTTGGGCGATGTTCAGAATGTTCAATCAGAAATTTGTCTTAAGCCCCTGGTCATGAGGATCCTAAAGATATCTATTACCCATAGGATCTATGGTGCTGCTATATATGGTAACATGGATCCCATCAATATACCCCAGTCATGTTAGCTAGTATATACCAGCACCATGGATCCTATGGGTTATCTATTATAACTGGTTGGTGGTTTCAAACATTTCTTATTTTCCATAATATATGGGATAATCCTTCCCATTGACTAATATGTTTCAAGATGGTTAAAACCACAAACCAGATAAAGATGTGACATCTGACCAGCTGACCTGGGTCCGTGGAGGACTTTATCAGAGAGGCCTCCAGCCCAGTTGAGGCGGGTTAGATCTGCCACCCACTTGGCAGATCTCAATTTCTTCTGTGTATTCAGAAGTGTTTGATATAATATGTTATGATATTAATTATGTTCATGACACATTCCATCATTCTCCATCCACAATTATCGGAAATCATATGGGATGATGATGCAATGATGCCAGATTTGATGCAAAAATTCACTGACATTTTTATTATTAATATATTATCATGTATCGCCATTTGTCAACATGTTTCATATGTTTTGTTGGTGGCAAGCCAGCAAGACTCACAGGCTCGACGCCTGGAAGCCCATCATAGGCGCCATGGCTGGTTCACCAAAGTCACTGGCTTGTCCTGGCGTCCTGGGAAAATAAAACATGTTCTCTGTATGGGAACTCTGATACTTCTGAACATGATGGTAATCATGATGGTAATCATAAAGATCATTATGTCAGATACTTATGAAGCTGGGATACCAAAATAAAACATGTTCCTCTATGGAAGATGTGCAAATGGGTGAACCCTAAGATCTTGGAAGTTAGAGGCAGTGCGGCAGACTCTGGCTCGACGGAGAGATGGGGGAAGATGGGGGATGGTGTAAAACCTGTTCCATATTTGTTGTAAACCGAAGATCCATATTAATTTGTCCAGCTATTTTGATATCCACCAGGGTACCGTTTTGACCCATGGCCATGTGTTTGATGTGTTCTTGTTCATGTTTGGATTTTCCAATGGAGAGTGGGCAGCCCAGGTGTCATTCAGTGCTGCAGTCAGAACTCTGGAAAAAAGGCACTGGCTGTGTATGTGCCGATGATACTTAGTAGGTGTTCAACTTCAGAGAGTCGCTTCCGAGTGCAGATTTGGGAAGTAGATGACAAGATAGACTCGTCTCCATTTAAGGCCTTCAGAATAGCTACTCAATCACACACAGATGATCACATATTTTTAGATGCTACACAGGTACACCTGCAATCGTACAGCAGGTTTGAAGTGGACATGCTGTCTAATCTGATTAATCTGCCATCGTGAATTGGTTGTTCGAAATTGATTTTGCGTTGAATATATAATATAATATAATAAAATATAATATAATATGTGAAGAACCAAGGTGACAGGCCCACGAAGTCCCCACCTGCAAGATGCCGGCAAAGCAGCCACGCTTTTGCTAGAAGCGAGGCAATGCGTCAGCCGCAATGGCTCACAACGTACGTCCCGC
>Ga0126342_10022359_pt1 | contig 10450 bp, 6 predicted proteins | sample Cyp1metagenome_FD_92528 | JGI IMG/M metagenome (GOLD analysis project Ga0126342, IMG submission 92528) | Coral microbial communities from Lord Howe Island, Old Settlement Bay, Australia - Cyphastrea 1 metagenome | ecosystem: Host-associated > Invertebrates > Cnidaria > Coral ...
CAACAAAATACCCAGCTTGGAGTCTTTTTGTCGACATCCCTTGGCTTTTGGGACATAGGACAGCATGGGACCACTATAAAATGGAAAACCACCCAAAAAAATACCCAGCTGCCCCAAAAATACATAGCTCTGTCGATACAACAAAATACCCAGCTTGGAGTCTTTTGTCGACAGGCCTTGGCTTTTGGACATGAGACCGCTATAAAATAGAAAACTTTCTCCATCCTACCCCAGCCGTGTGTTCTCAAATGGGCACCTCCAAGCTTGGTGCGGCGGGATTCAACTGATCGCCCATTTCTTCTTCGTGTGTTCCCCCTTTTTGGTGCTATGGACTGCATTTTATCTGGGGGCAAGGTGGCTTGTGAGATATTAGAAAGATGTGGTGAGGGTGTCTTCAACATCCAGATTGAAGGTGGTACTTGTGGGATCCTCCATGTTCCTTCGGAATGGGATCAACATGTGCATCAATCATTCAAGGCTACTGTCTTTGACTTTCAGGTTGCTTGGCAGTCGGACAAGATTCACATTCATGTTTGCTTCGAGAAAGGCAGCGTGCTCTTCCTGCAGTCATCATTGCGAAGAGGACCGGCCAGGGTCGCAGAATTGTTTGGTGGAATTTCCGGATGGTCACATGCCATGCATGAGTGCAACGTGACACCAGTTGCCATTGTGGAAAAAGATCACGGAACTGCCCAGGTTTGTGCAGAGACGTGGAAATGTGAGGTCATTAGTCCAACTGTGTTCCTGCAGAGAGCTCTCAGCGGGGACTTGATGTCTCCTATCGTGGTGGAAGGGTCAGCTGTGGATCCGACCGTTTGGATGGCATTTGGGATTTTGAACGTCACGACAGTGCTTGCATCACCTCCATGTCCTCCTTGGTCAAGTGCTGGTGTGGAAAAAGGTTTGAAATCAGAAGATGGGAAGGTGTTGTCCGATTTGTTGCTCAAAGCCGGGCATTTTCATCTCACTGCCTTGTTGATTGAGAACGTACCAGGGATTGTGAGCCATGCTGACTACCAAGTCTTGTTGGCCAATGCCGCACTTCATGGTATGCAGTTGATTCTTGCTGGTGTACATAACATTAGCCGATGCCTGCCGGTGTACAGAGACCGTTGGCTTGCCACCTTTGTACATAGCTCCGTACCGCTTGCCGATTTCGATGTACAGGCAGCTGCCAGATTGTCTCTTGCATCCGAGGGTTTTTCCTTGCCTGGTCCCAGCCTTGTTGCATCCGATTGCATCCTTCCTGCAAATGCATCCGGCCGTGACCACCTGATTCCGTCCCATGAAGTCTTAGCCATGTTGAGTCGTAGTGACATGATTCCCAAGTGGATGGCTGATAAGATCAATTGAAAGGAAAGCAATGCAGTCCTGAAGGCAAGGATCATCTGCAAAGATCAAAAGCTTTCAGGCATCATGGCACGATATGGCAGCCAACACTTGTTGCCTTTAGAGCATTTGAAGTCCAAGGGGTTGCAAACTGTTTTGTTCAACGATGAGGGTGTTATCAGATATTTTTGCCCATGGGAGATCCTTGCTGCGTTGGGATTTCCAAGCAGAACTGTGATTTCATCCGATCTTGCATTTGCTTTTCAGTTGACAGGTAATGCCATTAGTCCTGTACATGCTTGGATTCAAATTGCACGCACACACAAAGCACTGGGCTTGTTGTCGCCATTTCCACATGACCTCGACGTTTCCAAGGCATTGAAAGTGATTTTGGAAAAAGCTGCCAAGCTGTCCGCATTCACATGTGTCAACCATGACCAATTTGCTGTACTTGAACTGGCAGTTCAGGAGGTTGATGAGATTGAGGCGACTGATCCTCAAGTCAAACGTGCAAGGAAGGCTGCAGTTGGAGGTGAGGTGACCCCCACAGTAGCTTTTGATATCGAGGCATCGGAATCAGAGATGGACTTCACACGCCATTTGAAGCAAGAACCAAAGTTCCATGTTGGCAAGATGGATGGTGCTGCCATGCAATCGTTTTGTCCAGGGGGGGATTCTGTTTTTGAAACATGTTCAGAACAATTGGATGATGGTTGTCCATGGCCCAGTCGATACTAAGTTGGAAGTGATGGTGTTTCGAGCTTTACCACATGCCACGGACATGCATTTCCAAACTTTTTGGTGGAGAGGTCATGAGGTTGCATGGCATGACATGATCACATGTGCCCCACCTGCCACGGTGGTGTTTGCGCCCAAGACATTTACAGTCACTTGCCGCATGGAGGATGGTACGTGCATTTGCATGAATGCTGATGTGACATGGACGGTGAAAACTGTGGTTGCTTTCCTGGCTGGGAAAGTGGGTTTCCAAGCAGAAATCATTTCCTTGGCATTCAATGACCTTGACATGAAGGATTGTGACTACGTTGCTGAGTTTCCGTCGTGGACGTTCCATGTTCGATTGAATGCATGCCTGCCGGGATATGTGAAGTTTGCACCGGTTGAAATCAAGGTGCAGGAAAAAGGCATGATCCCTGCACACTATGGATGTATGAGATTTGTTGCGAAGCACCCTGCCTTGAAAATCATCCGCACTGCATGTGTGCCAAAGTCAGCATCCATTTCTTCTGTACTTCGTGTTTTGTTTCCAGATTTGTGCAGCACGGTGTCATGGACTGTTCACATTGATGGTGTTCCTGTTGACGCAGAGATGGGAGTGAAGAACAACATGTGTTTTGAAGTGGAATGGGATTGCTTTAAGCCATTGGAACCCACGAGCATTTTTGCTGCCAGATTTGACCTTCCAATTGATGCCCCACAGTTGCAGGTGAAGTTTCATGACAAACCTGACCGATGGATCAGATCACCCTTGCGTTCCAAAGCACAGATACTGAGGACTGATGAAGACGCCATGTTGATGCAGCTTGCCATTTCCTTCATTTCCCATGCACAGTTGGATTTATCCATCACCTGCCACCTTGGAAGCAAGCTCGTTGACCCAAAGATTGCATTGAAAGATGTGCCAGTGAGTGACGTGATTTGTTTCAAGATCGCTCCACTTGTGGGTGGAGCAAAGAAGAATGGAGACGCCATCAAACAACGAGTCTGCAAGGCACTTGAGGAACATGGGGTCGCGAAAGAAACATGCAATGACAGAACTGAAGCTTTTTTCCAGAAGGCCGACATTGAAACACTTGCCAAAGCAGATGATCGCAAGGACGATGATTTTTGGAATGCTGTGAAAGATGAAGCAAACAGGCAGGGTTCACTTCCGGTTGGTCTACAGGAATGAAATGAAGTCCATACGTAAGGACAACCGTAGGAAGCCACCCAGCCGAGACAACAAACGTTCCCAGCATGGTCCCAAACGTGATGAGTTTGTTGCAAACGCTTCCAACATTGTGATCGATATGAAACACTTCAAAGCAGATGATGAAGATGTTGAAAGATTGGATGCATCCAGATTTGGTCCCGACCAGACAGGTGTTGCCATCATGGAATTGACAGAAGCTGACAGACATGTGGTTGGCCATTCCATCTCTGTTGCACCATTGGCCATTTTGATTGTTGGGAAACGCTTTGGACCCAATGATGAACCTTTCACAATGCTAGCGCGCACAGTTAGTGGTTTGCCTATCATCATTCATGCTGCACTGCGCCAGTTTGGAGACAGGAACATCGACTTCAAAGCGGCGGTGCCTGTGTCCCAGGTTGACACGGCTGCATCAACTGTCATTGAGCTTCACATCCTTCGGAAAGAGGTTGGAGCATGGAAAGAATGCAACGTGCCTTTGCATTACCTGGGTGTCCATATTTCTGCTGTTAGGGGTTCTAGTCTGATTGCCACATGGTCCATGAAAACGTGGTCAGAAGACAGGAAACCTGTTCCCTTCATGGAAGCTGCGTACTGGCATGGTTTCATCCGAGTTCCCGATGAGATTTTGGATCAGGTCCTTGTCAGATCAGGACATGCTGGAATCTATGTGTCACCCAAAGATGGCAGCAAGAGACATGATGAAAGATTTGCAGCCATTGCCATGCCTGACCTTAATTTAATGGAAATTCAGAAGAAAGCCGCCATGCGAGGGATCAATTTGCCATCCGATGCCGTAGGGAGCATTCGTCCTGCCTCCGTGCCAGTTTGTTACCTGAATCTGCATTTGTAGCATCCGAAGGTGTAGGTGCTGATGACACAATTTGGGTTTTGAAGAACATGCCATTGGAAGTGGGGAAAGATGGTCTCCAATCAGCTCTACTGCAGTCTGGTTGGGATGCTGTGCCTATTCGTGCCCAGGGTCCGAACAGATGGCTTGTAGCTGCGAAACAGGAACCGGAGTCAAAGCATTTTTGCATCAATGGATCTTATGTTCTTGTGGAGCCCATCAAACGTCAGCGTGAAAACCATGCTGTGACCATCAAAGCCAAGCAGGTCAAAGTTGACACCACGATCACTGCCACACCTGGGGCCATGCAAGTGGCGACATCGACACGGATTCAGGAGGTGAAGGCTGAGATATCCGACCATATGGAGATGAAGATGCAAGCAGCGAACCAGCGCATAGAGCAACTTTCATGTGCACTGGAAAGATTGCAGGCAGAGCCGTGCAGACAGGAAACAGAGGTTAAAGGTGAATTCACTGCCATCAAGAATGAACAAGCCTTTGCAAGACAAAAGATTGGCGAAGTTGAAGCATCAGTTGTGCAGTCAGGACAAACAGTCATCCAGACCATGCAGCAGATGATGACCAATCTGGAGGCTAACATGAAGCAGTGGATGGTTAAAAATGATTCATGTGACGCAAAGAGACAACGGGCTGAGGAGACACCACGCAATGACAGTTTCTCCATCAAGTCTTGAAAGAGAAGGCAGGGAAAACAAGCAGGGATGGTTTCCAACGCCTGCCTCAGAATCATTATCCTTGCAATGTTTGCAGTTGTCACTCATCAGACATATGCCAATTACAGAGAACACAACCCATTTTGGGAAATGACATGCAAGGGCCTTTTTTCAGAGGCCAAATTTAATGCAAGCATGCCACACACGACAAGGGTTTCATCAGACCCAGGCTGTTCCATGCATGGTGTTAGGATTGGCGAGGCAGATCATCCCGGCCCAATGCGACTGGGAACTTTCAACCCACACCAGATCCTTAACAAAGAAGAAGTGATTGTTGAATGGGGCCCGGGTATTTGGGCTGGTGCAGAGACTTCGCATACCATAGATGCAATGAAGGTTTCCAAAGCACGTTTCAAAAAAGCAGGTTTCCATTCGTCATGGAGTTCCCCAGTTGCCAAACATACTGCAGATGCCGGTTTGTACAGAGGAAAGGCCTCAGGTACATGTGTGATTTCTCACCTTAAGCTTAAGCCTTACCCTGCAGTTCCCACAACCTTAGCTGAGCAGTCTTCCAGATTGTCCGAATGTTTGGTGGATGTTGGCAATGGTACCCACATGTATGTTGCTGCAATGTATGGTCCTACACATACCACAACCTTCTTTGATCCATGGGCGATTCTGTGTGGGATTTGCACGGAAGTGTTTGACCATGATCTGGCTTACAAAGGTCCTGCTGTGATCATGGGAGACTTCAACGTCGACATTGACAAGATTCCACGTTGGACTGCAATGCAACGGGCTGGATGGATTGATGCTGCAGCTTTTGATGCTAACAGACGTGGTGTTTGCCCCAACCCAACTAGTAAAAACAAAGTTCGTAGATCATTCATCTTGCTTAATTCACGCCTTGCCCAAGCACTTGAATGGTGTGACACGATTGAGGAGTTTGAATTTGATTCACATCCATTGTTGGCTGCCGATTTGAACGTTGAAGCCATCACCAGACCGCTTTCTAAATGGTGGCTGCCTGCTTCTACTGACCCATACATGTTTGACCCTGCACTGATGGAAACCAGCGCAGAGAGATGCATTATTGAACAAGGACCCAAGTTTGAGAATGCTTTACATCATGCTGATGGGGATGAAGCCATGCGCCAAATCAACATAGCCTTTGACCAGTGCCTGGCCTCTTCATGCGTTGACTCCATAGGCAATGAGGTGCGTCTTCCGAAGAAATGTTTTGGTAGGGGAAATAAAAGGGTTAAAAGATTGGTTGCGCCGTCTGCACCCATTGTTCCACATGGCCGACAAGACCAGTTTAATCCCGACATTTGCCAGCCTTCCATGTGCATCCGCCTCATGATTAAGCAAGTCAGACGTTTGCAAAGCTTGGAATCACAACTCACGGCAGTTGAAAAGTATGGTAATCCACTTGCTGTTGCTGCATGTGCGACTTTGTGGACCGCAGTGTTAGATAGCAAAGGGTTTTCTCCTTCTTTCCAAGAGTTTGTGCTCACCAAGTTTGGCATTTTTGTACCCTCATGTTGCCCAGGGGTCGAATACTTGCGTTACTTGATTGCCATCACCAAAAACCATGTGCAGGAAATTGTGAATGAAACTAACAAAGTCTTGCGCCATAAGCGTGAATGCAGGATGCTCCGTGACATCAAGAACGGAGGTGCCAATGCTTTCAGAGCGGTTCGTGATGCTGAGGTACCACCTTTGCATGCAATTGCTCATGAGGTTAAGGTGAAGGTGGTACCAGTTCGATGGCCGAAGCAGGGCCGTGACACTTTGAAAGTTGAAGGTGAATATCATGACTTTGACTTCCAGTTTCCTGTGTACTTTCAGGAACAAGAGTGTTTTGTTACCCATCAACGTGGCCATTTCCTGACGCTGGATCGACATGTAAAGTGGCGTAACTGTGATGATTGGTTTCTCACACAAAAGCGCTTCACCTCTGATCCAGCTGGAATGCAGGAGTTGACTGGGCATGCATGGTCAACAATGTGGAGAAGGGATCCCCGTGAAGATAAAGAAGAGAATTGGGATGAGGTGTTGCGTCACTTGCAGGTGATTGATGCTTTTCCTACACTCCAATATCAACCCCTCAATGTTGCTGAATGGAAGAGACATGCTGCAACAACTGCCCGCAAAAGCGCCAGAGGTGCATGTGCATACACCTCACGTGACTTAGCCATTATGCCTGATTGCCTTGCCAGTTGGCTACTCCGTGTCCTGATGGCGATTGAACGTGGCCAGTTTAACTGGCCAAGATGTTTGATGATTGCGCGCGTTGTGATGCTGTGCAAAACTGCTGAACAGCCCACCAGTCCCCTGCAGACTAGGCCCATCACCATTGCGTCACGCATTTACCGTAATTGGGCCAAATACCGATCAGCTCAGATCATACAACATGTCCAAACATTTCTCCCTCCGCAGATTGCTGGCACTGCTGCGGGGGTGAGTGCTGATTGTTTAGCTGCAAGGATGTTGGTCGAAGTGGAGCAAGCTCTGTTGAACGACACACCACGCATGGGCATTACAGTCGACCGGGTGAAGTGTTTCAATCAGATACCACGTATCCCTATCCTATGCGCTATGCAAAAACTGGGCATTCCTTGGCAATATACAACAGCACTGCACAGCATGTTTTTGCAACTTAGACGGGTTTTGGAGCTTTCTGGCGAGATTGGTGATGAATGGGATTCAACAACAGGGGTCCCCGAAGGTTGTGCTATGTCATTAGTTGCCATGATGTCTCTTACGGTTTGGGCTACACAGCATATTTTGGTACAAGCTCAGTCTACTGATGTGTGTTGTTTGGCTTACGCAGACAACTGGGCAGTTATCACCAGTGCTCTTGAGCAACTTGACAAGGCAGTTTCAGCCTTAACAGACTTGGTGCGCTTGTTGAGGATGCGCATTGCACCAGACAAATCTTGGACATGGGCGACACACACCAAACAAAGAAGAGAACTGAAGGAGATTCACATTGACGGAACTACAGTCCCGATGAAACTGATGGGCACTGAATTGGGCTGTGATATGTCATATTGCAGAAAGGTCTCCAAAATGGTCTCCCAAAAGCGTATTGGTAAAGCGGTGAGAGTTTTGAAAAGGGTTGGTAAGAGGGTCATGCCAACCAGCTTCAAGAATCGGATGGCCAAACAATTGGTAGCTGGCATAACTGGATATGGTAGTGAATTGGTGTATCACACACCATCAGACTTGCGTACGTTGCGCACTGCAACATGCGCTGCCATGGGGAGATCCAGAGCAGGCAACAATCCATATCTCACGACGCATGTAACCACAGGTTGCACCGACATTTCGTTGGCTTTGCTGAAACGGAAAATATTTTTCTGGAGAAGATACTTTAAAGTGTTTCCCGGGACTGAAGATTGGTTTCTGCAAACTTTGACAATTCAAAAGATGCGTGTTGGTGCCACTGCCTTCTTACGTAGGACGCTTGATGATCATGGTTGGAAATGCCTTCCTCATGGTATCATTCAACATGAACGTGGTTGGAAGATCAATTGGGTCAAAGACAGCAAACATCATGTTGTGAAAGTTTTGGAGCTTTCATGGTCCGTACAGGTTTGCAAGCTGGTGCAGCATCGCTCTTCCTTTGATGCAGAATGCCTGGATGTAAAGGGTTTTGAGCAGGTTGTCAAAAAGTTGGACCATGAGAAAGTTGTCCATTCTATGAACCTTGCTGTCGGTAAACATATTACCAATGAGTCGCTGTCACACTATGCCAAGGGTGCCAAGTCTGCCAAGTGTCCCTTTTGCCCTGCCAAGGACAGTCGTTTGCACAGGGTTTGGTCTTGTCCTGGCACAGCTAAGCATAGGGATAAACATGCTGAGACCATGCGTTGGCTTCACGAACAACTAGACGTTGTCGCTGTTTTTGGTTTGCTTCCTTTGGACTTGACATGGGTTGATTGGAAGTTGGAACAGCAGTGCGGTATTCCTATGATAAGATGTTTACATGAAGCCACGGAGTCTCATGTCACTGTTTTCACTGATGGCAGTGCAATTGGTCAGGGTCACCTCAGTTTTTGCGTTGCTGCCTCAGCATACATTCAATGCACTGCATGGAAGGTGATCAGAAGATGTGCGGAGCCGGTTCCAGGCAATGACCATTCGGCTTTTAGGGCAGAAGTTTGGGCTATTGTCATGGCCATGCGAGACTTCCGCAGGATCCACATTTTCACTGATTGTTCGAGCGTTGTTGAAAACTTGTCAGTAATTCTGTCAGCTAGACTTGCCGGCACCAGACCCAAATTTCATGACCATGAGGACCTTTGGCACATTGTGTGGGAACTTATGTCTGATCGTGATCATGATGACCTTATGGTTACTAAAGTGCGTGCCCACCAGAATATTTCCAAAGTGCTTGATCCCATTGAAAAATGGAAAGCCACTATGAATGACCATGCTGACAAATTGGCCAAGAGTTGCATCCGAAAACACTGGAAGGACGAAATCCAGGACATTTTGGAATGTTTGCAGTTGCGCGCCAACGATGTATGCAGGCTTCATGACTTTCATGAAATTTGGAATCAGATGAATGAGGAAGTCATCCAAATCTCCAAAAAACAGTCACATGGTGATGCTTTGCCTAAACCTGCATTTCGTTTGTTGTTTGATGAGCAGCAAGCAGTTAGTATCCCCTGCGTGATTGCGGAAACAAAAATTGAATCATGTATCTACACTGAGTTGTTTGCCAGAAGGGTTGTTAACTATTTCCATAACTTGGAATGGGACTTCACCCAACCTAATGTGAGCACTCTGGAGTTGTACATTGACTTTGCGCTATGGTCAGGTACTGTCGCCCCTGCGTTGATTCATGCTGGCAGTAAAAAGACTGGAAAGCACAACCGTTCCTACCAGCTCCCTGATCAGTGCCCACTTGCTGATCTGGCGCAGTGCACCTTACGGCAGCAGAGTCGAGTTTGGTCCAAGATGCTTGCCTGGCTTAGAGAGAACTGGCATCAAGCCCCCGGCAAGCCACAATTGGGTTGCACCAGCTTAGCCAAGGTGGGCTACCACCAACAGCACTATGGAGTTCCTGGCACTCCCAGATTTCGTTCTGGCTTGCGTGTGTTGCATGAATTAAGATCCTTTTTTGAGACATCCAAAGGTTACAGAACCAATATGGACCGTAGATGGAATGTGCAACAAGCCCCACTTGGAGGCGCATAATATTCCCATAATTAGTTTTTCATGGCATCCGTTGCAGAGGCAGACTCCCAGTCTGCACATTGGTAATTCATTGGACCGTCCAGTGGTCCCCCACCATGCAGCCACCGCTGCTTCAAGCATCCGTGCATCCGCATGTTTTTGTTCCGAATTTGTTTTGGCGACACAATTCGCTGGCAAGCACGGTCTAAAGGTTCACGACTGTGACGCAGTAGCCGCACAGTTTTGAGGCCGAACAAAGGCACGCGACAAGAAGAGTCCAAAAGACTCCATCCTACCCCAAAAAACCCAGCGGCCCCAACATACCCAGCTCTGTCGACACCCCAAAATACGCAGCTTGGAGTTTTCAAATTTGACATCCCTGACAACATGGGACCACTATAAAATGGAAAACTTTCTCCATCCTACCCCAAAATACCCAGTGGCCCCAAAATACCCATCTCTGTCGATACCACA
>Ga0126342_10022360_pt1 | contig 10450 bp, 8 predicted proteins | sample Cyp1metagenome_FD_92528 | JGI IMG/M metagenome (GOLD analysis project Ga0126342, IMG submission 92528) | Coral microbial communities from Lord Howe Island, Old Settlement Bay, Australia - Cyphastrea 1 metagenome | ecosystem: Host-associated > Invertebrates > Cnidaria > Coral ...
ATGTGGATAAATATTCTATGTGGATGACATTCCAGGAATAGGTTTTGCTATGTATTTTCCATATTCTTAGTGGCACCTATTTATTTTTAATATTCTATGTGCCAGCTGTTTACTATATATATATATATAATAAGAATATGTATCTATACATTACAATATATATATATATATATGTGTGTACATTATATGGCTTGCTTTGCTGGAGAAAAAGCACACGAAACAAGCGTTGCTAATCCTCAAATGTAAGGGTAAGCCCTCGATATGTTTCTCCACAACATCGTTTCAAACGAGGCGTCGCAAGGTGAGGTCACACCATAATTGACCCAGATAATATGTGGTTATTATACTGTTAATAATGGTTAATATATGGTTAATGATGGTTAAGATATATATATATAATTATTTATATATATATATATATGTACAGTATATATACCTGGTTGGTGGTATACCTACCCCTCTGAACAATATGAGTTCGTCAGTTGGGATGATGACATTCCCAATATGCGGAAAAATGATAAAAAAATGTTCCAAACCACCACACCTTTCCACACCTTTCCCAAAGTGGCCTGCTCGTGGTGCGGAGCGAGGCCATTTTCGTTCGAAGCCTAGGCGCTGTGTGCGCCAGCGGGCAAGTCTTGGCCCATTGAAATTGCATACCTCCTATGTGCTTTCACAAGGGGTATCTTTTGCAGCATCTTTGTGCCGCGTCTACACGGTCCTTCCAACTGTGTCAGCAACCAGTGTTCAGCGCCTGCGAAGGCATGGCAATCCCATGGTATCGAAGCTGCATTGACAAAGCTTTGGACTGCTTCTCCTTCCCCTCTGCACTGGGCCAGTGCTACTGATTGGCCAGTAGATTTCCAAAAGAGCTTGAGAAAACGCCTAAACCATTTCAGCCTGTGAAGAAAAGGGTGTTTGCCAGCGTCCAAAAAGGGCCGTGTGGTTGCGTCCAGCCAAGTAGAGCCATTAACTGGGCCAGGGCAACCAAACGCCAGCTGGTAATCAATGTACAAATGAACAAAAGTTATCCATCGCACTGATCCAGCCGTGGGCGCCGACGTGCGTGTGCGCCACCAAGTTTCCAGTCTGCTAGTGAGCCCATAACCATATTCCTGAGACAAGGCGGGCGGAATTCCACCCCTCCAACTTCCAACAACAAACTGTGTAGGGAACTCTCGGGCATGTGGCTTACCAGGTTCGCTGGGCAGAGTCACCTCATCCAGAGTCTCTTCCGCACTTGAACTGATACTTCGTCTCGCAACCCCAAGGTGGAGCTCCACAGCTTGGTTGTGTAAGACCTCCGCGGCTAAAACATTCTGTCTGTGCTGCGTCCACAACGTCCAAAACGCCTCTGATCTGGCCATGTTGGTCGCTTTCGCAAGCTTGTCAACCTCTTGATTGTGCCAAAACATCCATGCTTCCCTTCTGTCTCTCGCCTGGGCAATGGTTTTGTGCGCCGGCGTCTTGATCAGCTTCACATTGGCCTCTCCAAGTCTGTCAACTGATTGCAGTATCCAGTACCAAAGGTCGGAGCTGGCACTGTTGCATTTCAGCGTCACTTTCCCAGAAGTGAGATACCTATTTATCACCGCCAAACAGTCACAAAAAAAATTTACCCTGAAGCCTCCAATTGCTGCATGGTGCAAAACATAGGCAACAGCGTACAACTCAGCACGGTAGGACGTTTGACAAAGACCTGGCAGACACCCGGAACCAATCACCCCGTCAAAGGACAGATTCCAAGCAGGATCACACGGACTGGCAAGGATGGCTCCCCAAGCCGCCACACGGAAACCGGGGTTCGACTGCCACAAACAAGAGCCATCAGTGAAAACCTCAGACCAGCCACAGGAACGAAACGGAGCACCCAACGGAGGACAAACAGTAGGAACAGAATCCAACAGACGGAGCCACGCAAAGTGAGTGGGCGGCAGGAGAGCCCAAGAGCGCAAAACCAAGGCATCTGGCAGCTGGGGACGCAAGGCAGTGATGAGCGGTGCATGTTGAAGCCGCAGGTCTTCCGTATGCAGGCACTCAAAGTACCGATGTTGCAGCGAATCTTTGGCCCCGCACCATTTACAACCTCCGGCTGTGTGAAGAGTGCTCCCGCAAGGCTTAAACGCAACAACATTTGGTCGTCTATGGGCAGTGAGGCAAGCTTGGCTCTGGTGCGTGTTGGGTCGGCAAAATCCAAACCACCATAGTCTTTTCTGTGTGCAACATCAGCAGCAACTTTGGAATTCCATTGCCATTGGAGTCTGTGACACAGTTCCGTGAAATTGATGGTACCAGGGTGGAAAATTCCAATCCTGTCTTCCCAACATCCCGAAGGGTGGACCACAAAACCAAGGGGTTGGAAACGGTCAAGCAAAACGCTAACAGGTGAAGAAGCTGGGCACTGCAGGTTACCGCTCGCCGCCGGGAAAACTTGACTAGCCCAAAAGTCCAGGGGGCATTGGAGTCTGGTTTCAGCTACGGTCCTCACAACCGCAACGAACTCAGGGTCAGCATAGCTTTCAACAAGCCCTAACAACAGCAACGGGTTGACCCCCGCCTTGTCCATTTGGAGTGCATGCGTAGCACGTCTACGCTGGGCAAGCCATGTGCTCCGGCTAACTGGGGCACTTTCAACTGCAAACAACCCACGGGGCCAGGCCACAGTCCTAACCGCTCTGAGTTTGGCTTTGTAGCCTGCACGGCTGCGCTTGAGTTGATCCCAAAAGTCAGTGAGATCTTCCAGGCGGCCTGTGATGGACTTGTTTGTTCGCTGTCTGGTGAAAGCTATGTGTGCTCCCAAGTCTTTGGTGTGCTGAAGAACTGGAAGACCTGTGCTACGCAGCTGCCTTCGCACTTCAGGGTCGGTTGACCATGCAAAGGTTTTCTTACGATCTACCGTCAAGTCGGCGAGCTTGGTGAAGGCAAGCAGGGCGTCCAGCTGTTTACATGCGGCATCTGGGTCCCATGTCATAAAATCCCAATTGTCAACAAAACTGAGCACCCTCAAAGTGGGGTATTGGGCTGCCATGAACCTGTGCATGACATCATCGAGGAGCAACATACCAAAACAAGACATGGCACAACCCTCTGCAAGGCCAGTGCTAGTAACAAAACCTGGGCTATAGGAGTCACGGACCTTGAAACACCTTGTCATGGCTGCTAAGGCTCCAGTCCAAGCTTGCATGACTGGCTGTGGAGTGCCGGCATGAACTGCCGTGGCCAAAACCGGCCACCTTGGGACCCAGGGAGGCAGTTAAAGCATTTCTCTATGTCCGCGGTGAGCCCGCTCAGAGGGATCTGTTGATCATGCGCTTGTTGTATACTGGCGACCAAAACCCGCCAGAGCTGGAACGTCTGGTGTTGGCGGCGATTCCCATGTATGTCTTGGTGGGCCCATTGGTCACACCAGTGCAGCAGTGCTCTTGCTTGTAAACCACTGTAAGCCCTGTAAAGCAAAGAAAAAACAGTGATTGGCCTGTAATCATTGGTGGATTCAGCCCCCTCACGTTTGGCCAACGAAGCCACTCTGCCTGTCAAGGTTTGAAGAGGCCAGTCACCACTAAGTTCCGCCCGGGCAAACATGGAGCAAAAACTCGCAAGTTGGTGGGGGTCAGCTTGGAGAACATCCAGTCTACTAACACCATCAAGGCCAGTAGCAGCATGGGCTTTTTTAGAGGCAACTTCTGCACGCAACATCTCAGGTGTGATGCGCAAAGGGCTGGTGGGCTCATGTGGGACATGCTGTCGTGCAAATTCCACCAACTGCTTCCAGTGGCTATGTGGAATGGCATCATGGCGGCACCATCTCTTTTGCCATTGCTCATGAAAAGCCTGGAAAATAGCCTGTAGTGAACCCACAGGTTTGGTCTGTGTCACTTTCCCTCCTGGCTGAGTTTTGGGCATGGAGTCCAAATACAGTTTGTCGTCAGTGGCGTGGATGATGGAGACAGCTTGGCCATCAACAACAACTGGCTTCAAAGGATCAAAACTGCACTCGGGTGCAAATTCAACCGCAACTGCTTCTGGATCCGTGTCAGTGACTTTTGCTGCTGTGGTGTCAAGAAGGCTAGTCACTGGCTCAGGCATGGGTCGGCGGGTGTCTTTATAAACCAGGTTGGGATTACTAAGGTGCATGCTGGTTTTGGCAGTGCGGCGGGCAGCATTAAGGGTGACTTCAAGACTACGGAGTTCACAGTTAAAGGCTTCACAAAACGCCAGTGCAGTCATGGCATCAGGAGGACAAACTGGAACAACCACTGGGTCACCAAAGCCTACACACCATCGGTGCGACCACCATTGTGAAAAGGACGGCCAAAATCCAGGTGCCTGCAGGATGCTTTTCCACAGGTACAGACCATGTAAGGCAAGTTGGGTATTGGCATGACCAAAATGTACTGAAGCCCACCTGTGGTAATTTTGAAGCCTACGCAACTGCTTGACCCATCGTGCATGCTGAACATGGTAACCATGGAAAAAGGGTTGTGCATCTTGACTGCGCCCTTTCTTTGGTGGGGCAGCCCATCCTTTCCTAGGTTTTGGAGCAAGTTGTTGGCCTCGCCCATGCATGTTGCGTTGCCATTTATCCTGAAGTGCCTGTTGAGCTTGAGTTTCTTTGTGAGCCCAGAGTTGCTTGTAGCATTCAGTTGGTGAACCCTGAGCAAAATCCACTGGCTGAGACATGGCTGGCACATCATTCCAAGGGATGGCTTGGGGTGTGGGCCACAAAAACCGCATCGTAAAGGCTGCTCCGACATGAAACTTGGCTATCAAAACTGAATGGTCCGCAAATCGAGTGTGGTCAACGGACAATTCTGCAAAACTGGCAACAAGTTCCGGCGACAGCCACAACATGTCTTTCCTGGTTCGACCTTTGCAAGTGACTTGGGGTGTTTGCCCAGAGCGCAAGTACTCAAGGTCTTGAGCTTCTTTCCATCCTAGGTTACTCAAAATTTGGGTGGCCCTGAGCTGTGGCATGTCATGGTTCCAATCACCAGCCATGTACCTCGGGCCAGTGGCTACCCTTGTCATGTGATCAACCATGAAGTCAAGCGCAAGGTTGGTCTTCTCAAGTGCATTGGTATGGAGTTTGCCCTGTGGGTACCCATACAGTGTTGCACCTGTGGTCCAAACTTCATTGACAAGTGAGGCCGTGATTTGGGCACGGCCGGTTTCAAAAAGGTCAGGCGGCCAATTTGCGCACAAAGCCCTGGTGGGAACACGGGCCACTGTGGCCACTCCTGTGTAATGGCCAGCATCACTGGAAACTACTCTGGGGCTGATGGTGCCCCTGTGACAACATAGTGGTAGTTGCTATGCGATTTCAAACTTGCCGCTAGCATGGAACGAGAAACCTTGGTAAGGTGTGTTTCACTAACTCAGATGACATCTGTGTTGATGCCTGCAAGCAAAATGCTCTTCCCTTGTAACCCCGAGGGGTTACAGACCCCGATGGACCAGGTGCTTTCTGAAGGAACTTCCGACGGTCCTGGCGTCTTGGCTTCTCCAACTCTGCACTCTGCTCCAAGGAAAAAGTTGGCTACCATCAGGAGCCACATGAAAAGTCTGGGTGCCCGAAAACAACGGCTAGCCACAGGTTGGGCTTTGGATCTGCGGCTACCACACCATCATTCATAGCGCCCTTTCTTGGAGAGGATCCCTTCCAACTTCGTCATTTGATCCTCAAACATGCGGGCTATCTGAACCCCTTGTACTTCCATTTGGGACATCATCTGGGCCTGAAGGCTGGAGACCTGGGCGGTGTGCTGCTTGTGGTGTTCGGTCACTGAGCTCTCAAGGTTTTGCTGACGCGAGGTCAATTGCTGCATCTGTGTCTCTAAAAGGTGCAAACGGTCTGAGGTGTCGTCCACTTCCATGCGGTCTTGAGGCAACTTCTGCAACACTGATTGAGCCACTCTGTCCTCCATCTCTTGCCAGTTGGTGACAACACTTGGTGCAGCTGGCATGGGCACTTTGTGCAAGGCCTGTTGCCATGGATCCTTGGTGAGCCATGGGTCTTTGCGTGGATGCAGTCGCACACAACTCGACCGTGCTCTGAGGGCCCGCAACTGAGCCAGCTTCAGTCATGCCTTCTCGGATGGAGTCAACCTTGGAAATCATGACCTGCCCATGCTGCATGTTGTAAACGGTGTTGGGAGGGTCTTTCCACCGATTGTATCAACCACATGAGTCCACCATTGATGGGCTTGGCTGGCTGCAAAGGGCGTGCCTGCCACTTCCAATCACTGAAAACCCTGCTGAGAGACTTGCGATCACATCCATAGGGCCAAGGGCCACAGTGCCACACCTGTCGGGTACCTGGTGAAAGGAAAAGTCCATCCGGTTCCAGCTTTTGGAACACCTGTTGGTATTGGGCTGCGGTGACACGAATGCCATACCGTGCTCCTGATCTTGCTAGGCCAATGCCCATGGGCTCACATTGCAACTGATGCTGCGCAGTCGGAAAGGTGGCTTGAGGCAGCCAGACCACTTGGTATTCATCGCTGGGAACTGTGGCATCTGGAACACGGGGTTCAACATAAAGTCCATGGTGTCCTGACAAACGGAGTAAGGCCGTTTCCTGCATTTTCAGATATCTGACCTGAACGCTGAAATGCGTTGCATTGGCTGGTCTTGTTGGTCGGCCCCCATCAGTGAAAAACTGTCTACGAAAAACGTCTAAGAGGACCTCAGTGGCAGGGAGTTGTGGGTCCTGATGCCAAAGATCGCACTGACAGTTCTCTTTCCTGCATGTCTGCAGAGGCTGCAAGAGGGCGAGCATTTGTTTGAACGGGTGGTCAGCAAACTCACTCCAGTCCCCAGGCCATTGGTCAGCATAAACCGTGAGACGGGCACATGCAACAGGCACATTTCCTACAGCTGATCCATCGGTCTTGAAATAGGGCTCGACTGGGACACTTCCAAGTTGGACCAAAAACCCTGACAGCAAGACTGGTTGTTGATTGACAGAACATTTGGCTGCAAACCGCAATGTGGACCACGGGAGGGTTGTCTGCAAATCATCCGGGCCATTGACAATCAGCAGTGCCAAACTTTGGTGAGTCAACAGCTTACCTGCCTGTAGGAATGGCAGGGCATCTTGGTAGGAAACCAGTGCAACACCGACTGCAAGGGGACCGACTTGGGACAATGCAATCTGATGGGCTGAGACACCATCTCCGGTGCGGAAAGTGTCTTCTGCAATCATCAATCTGGCTGGATCGACATCAAAGGTCTTGCTTTGGTTTGGTTGGAACTTCTGTGGCTGCTTCTTCTTACCTTTGGGCTGTTTCGCTTTTCGGTCCTGAGTGGCTGTGGCAAGTTCATCTGGCAAGACAAGCTGAAAGGGTGGTTGCTGTTGGTTTGCTAGACTTTTGATAGTCTTCCACGGTGACCCACCTTGGACAGCTTGTTTGATTGGGTCAAAACCAATGCCCTGGATCAGTAACTTTGCTCTGGCAACTGACGCGGCTGCAGGGACACCATGTTGTTGCAACAATGTGGACGTGACACTGACAACATCAAAAGAACCTGCACCCCAACTCCATGGTCTGGTAACCAGCGTGACATCAAGGTGGGACAGTTGAAAATCCAGTCTGAGACCATCGGCTTGTTGCTGCAAGGCTTCCTCAGTGCTTGGCAGTGTGACTCCATTCAGCAGGGACTTCAGAAAAACAATGGCTGCAGCACCACACATGTTCTTTCCAAATTGGCGACGTGTCGTGACGAGTTGAAAGCCAGCAACCCCAAGAACCCTGCACATCATGCCATGCAGTGGGTTCAGTGGATTGACATCAGTTTCTTCATGGTCCCAAAGCAGAACCTCAACCTTATCCACTCTGGCAATCCACAAACACGGTGTCCAATGACCGTCATGCAGAACAACGGATGCAATCTTGGCTGCGGTGGCATGTTGGGCACGCCAGCTTTCAAGTGCTGCAGTCTGGTTGGTAAGCAGGCATGTTGTGGCAAGCAATGGATCCAAAACTGCAAGGTCCCCACCTCCATGTTGCGTGACTATTGTCTGCAAGTGCCACAGAATTTCGTCGTCGGCCCAGATCATGTCTTGCTTTGCAAGAAGCGCATTCCGGGTTTTGACAGTGATGGTGGGCTGTCGCATGTTGTGACAAAGGTCAAGGTCATGAACCAGTGGTGGAACTTGTTGTACAAACTGCTTGGCATGCAAAGACAACAGGGACAAGACCATGGCATCTTGGTTGGACGGCGGGCATGGGTGGAGGACATGACCGGGACCATCCGCAGGGCAAATGATTCCAGGGACATCAAGTTCAACTGATGTCATTTCAACATCCGGGCCATCTGGTTGGGTCGGCAGGACGACATCCTCCAGGCAACGGCAACCTACTGACTCAGGACCTGACTCTGGCTCGGCACATGACATGACAAGGTCAGTACAAGACGACACGGCAGTCTTGGGACCAGACATGGACTCGGCTGTAGGCTTGGCATTTTCCATACTGGACGCGACGACCGACAGGGGACATGACAGGGACTCGGCTGCAGGCATGGCATGGTCTGTACACATCTGTTCGGATGTTCGTACCTGGACGGATGCAAACATGGCCAGTGCAAGTTCCTGATGGATCACAACACCTGTGTCATCGGCAACGCAAACCTGGTCAGGGCTGACACCGTGAAAAGTGGCATACGCTCTGATGAAAGACCCTACTGTTGCATTTGCGTCATGTTGGAGTTCCCATGCAAAACCAATTTACTCCCGCACAATCAACTGGTGACCGGTTGGCTGAGTCAGTGTTTTCGGGATCATGGGGTACATGTCTTTGGCATGGCAAAACATCTCTTTCTTCAGCTCTGACAGCAGTTGAAGTTGTTCAACTGGGGGTTCATGTGTGAACAGTTGCTGCAGGTGCCTAGTCAAAGACGCTCCTACCCACAACGATTGCATGGGGGCTGCCATCTGCCCGATTGCACAAAGGTTGAGCCTCTGGTCTGTGCTCCACTGGTGCATGGCTGGGACTCCGTTCAGAAGTGCAACTTCAAGGACGTGTAAGTGGCGCCAAGAACCTGGGCTGTCGGATTGCTGCGGCAATTGGAGCAACTGCGCATACACTCCTTTGGCTGTCAAAAGTGCATCACTGAAACCTTGAGACCTGCAATCACATGCACAACCTTGTGTTTCACCACCCCATGAATGGAGAGCTGTGGGTAATTTGGCATCTGGTTTGACTGCATAGGATCTGAGCGGTTGCCCAGCCAATTCAAAACGCTCTAACTCCTGGTTGTTCAAAAGAAGTTGGTTCTCATCATCTTCTGGCCATCTTTTGACATATGGCATGAGATCACGTACAAGGAGTGGCGATTGTGTTGGCCATGCTGGGATCTTCACTGATCCAATGGTGTCATGAGTTGCCAAGACCCACCATCTGTACCTGAGAGCTGACCAAACATTCTCCAGTTTCAACGTACATTGGACTACTTTGAATCCAAGTTGTTCCGAAAAGGCTGCAAGGTGTTTCTGGACATATCCATTTGCCTGAGCTGGGGTCACACATTCGATGATCAGAGCCGGAACTTGCAAATGGTGTGCCAACCTCAGTGTTGCCGGAAGGGTTCCAGCTCTCATGTCGTCTTCCCCATGTTGGAGACCACCTCTGGAGTATGGCTGACATGCAATGCCGGACATAAGCAAACCTGGGTTAGAACAGTGGTGAAAAACCTTGGCTGCCACATCATCTTGGGTGATGTCTGCGCAAACGACTGGGACATTGACATGGAGTTGACGGTGCAAGGCTGCCAACTTAGGTTGGAGTTCAACCGAACAACAGTGACGAAAACCAGCACGCTCCAGTCCAAAAGACGAAAGTCCAGCACCAGCACAAACCTCAACCAAATTGAACAGACGGTCAAAGGTAACAGGACAATGACAAAGGACGGTGCAGCTGTCATTCAACTCCAAATCCACAATCGGGGCAGCAGACAAGAACACAGCATCAACCACAGTGACACAGGACGCGTTGAAGGCTTCAGGGGGGATAAGTCCACTGAGTCTAACAAGTTCACTGCCAGGTGTGACCTTGCCTATGCCTGCATTCTGACTCCACACCAGTTGATTGATCACCACCGTTGTCTTTGAACCGGTAGCGAGGCATGACCAAACAGGTTTGAACAGGGAATCGAAACATGGCTGGGCATCGGTACCTAACATCTTTGGGGTCAAACCACCCAAAAATTGGCCGGCGCGACCTACCCCTGGCAGGTTTTTGGGCCCAGGCTTTCCAAACCACCAACCAGAATACTCCATGATCATATCATATCCCACTTTATCCCGCTTTGTCTCCATTCTACCAGTATTTTGATTGGTGAAATCAGTGAAACACCCCCCAATAGACTCCAAATGTCAGTCCTGATATCATGCTAAGATCTGCCCAATGTACCAGGGCGGCAGCGCGGCAAGGGCCAAGCCACTCCACAG
>Ga0126342_10022361_pt1 | contig 10448 bp, 12 predicted proteins | sample Cyp1metagenome_FD_92528 | JGI IMG/M metagenome (GOLD analysis project Ga0126342, IMG submission 92528) | Coral microbial communities from Lord Howe Island, Old Settlement Bay, Australia - Cyphastrea 1 metagenome | ecosystem: Host-associated > Invertebrates > Cnidaria > Coral ...
GGTTGCTGCTGCCGGATGCTGCCTGCCAGACACGTACTGCTGCCTGCTGCTGGCTGCTACTGGCTGGTGCGGGCTGCTGCTGGCTGCTGCTGGCTGCTACCTGCTGCCTGCTGCCTGCTGCTGCCTGGCAGTATAAAAGTAGCAGTGCAGCACCTCTTCTTCCCTTACGCGCTCCCCCTTGCATCGGCCAGGGTCAGCGAATTATTCTTATTCTTTCCTGGCAGCTGTGTCATAAACTCTTTTTCCCTTACGCACTCCCCCTTGCGTCTGCCGGGGTCGGCGGATATATATCATTTGAGATCTAGTATACACACATATGTATCTATAATGATATAGATACACCGTATTATATCATTATGACGAACCCATTTCTATGAAGAACCCATGTTTGATCCACCGCAAGTGAAACGGACTATTGCATAGAACCATTCTGAAAAAAATCCATGGATGTTCAGACATGGATGCTCTCTGAGGCTTAGTCGATTTGTACTGCGAGATCGCGGTCGTACGGTGCAGCCCCTGACGCTGCACGCACCACTACAGAAAAGCAAGCTTTGGACAACTAAACAACTTTCAAAACGAGAAGCATTTGATAATGTTTGATATTAAATCATCGGAAATCATCAGAAATAGTGAGTAACACTAACAGATAGCAGTGATAGCAGCACTGATCCTGTGGCTCTTGAGGTTGGTGCAGGAGTTGTGCTGGCCGTTCAGTAGCGCCAAACTCAGACCCGCACAGCCCATTCCCATTCGCGAACAACGGAAGTTTGTCAACCGGTGGCTGTTCCCTTTTCAAAATTTAAGATCAGCTGTTTGATCTTGTCAAGCGGCGATCTGTGCAAGAGAGGATTTGTTTAAGCCTTGGCATCACAGCTACATCACTTTAAAAACTGGCACTTTGATCATGTCATTCTTTGCCCAAGTTTCAGACAGATGATACTGCTCACATCCATGTTCTTGCAGGTTTGATGCCGTTGAAATCACCACGGTGTTCAGACGCCAAGAAAAAAAGCGCTGGCTGCAGCATGCGTGTTTGTGTTCTGTTGCGTCAGATGATATGCGCACATGCAAATCTATGCCTTGACATTTTGATCCGCGAGAAAACCATTGCGGGTCAAAGGCCATTTTTTTTCTATTACCTTCATGATCTTAGGATCTTCGCAGAACTCTGAAGCAGTGCCAGTTACCATGTAGGCCATGAGATCCGAGACGACCCACGATAGCCACGCAGGTCGCCACCAACTTCGAAACGTTCGATGGAGGTGGGAGCGGACCCAGGGGTCACATTCCTCAAGGCACATTTTTCGATGACCCATATTGGACCCTATATATCCCTATATATCCCTATATATCCCTATATATCCCTATATATCCCTATATATCCCTATATAATATCATTATATATCATCATAATATCCCAATGTATCCCAAAATTGCGGACCCGATCTCTGAAAACCATCGAGGTTCGGCATAGTTATGCAGTAGTTGTGCGTTTAGGGGCACTTCAGCTACATTCTGCCGCCGATCAGCTCAGGTGACTCAGATGGCCCCAGTGGTACCAGAGTACACAGGGGACATCACAGCAGCTGGGTGGAATTGGATCTCTTTTTTTGCTCGAACTTGTCACGCGGATTGTTTGGTCCCATGTTTGAATACAGTATATACGTATCTCAGCCAATGATATGTTAAATATGATATATAATCTTGAATATTATGTGTATATGATTCGTACATACTTCTGATTTGTATTCATTTGTGCTGTCTTTTGAAGTAGCTTTTTCCGTTTATCTCAAAAGGGCTTTACAGCGTGTGTTGGGGCTGATGTCGATTGTATCAAATAATATCCCCATCATACAGAGTCATACATCTGCTACGTATGTTTATATATATATATATACACCATATATATATATGCATACACACACCATATATATGTACATACACACTATAATATATATATATATACTACTATATATATACTACTATATATATATATATTATAAGATTTCGGATGGACTTTTCTTGGCTGCTGTTGATGTTGTATCAAACTCCATCGCTCAGGCCATGGCCGCCACCATGCTGAGCAAACATCAGACGCCCGGATATCGGGAAGCTGGGCACTGAGGCAGCCGGACACCGACCCTTTGGATCGGTTTAGTCTTACCAAGAGAAACCATAGGAGAACCAACGAAGATGGGATATAAGTGGATAACCACTTGGCAAAAGTCGGTTCTGGATGGCTGGATGGTTCTGGTATATCCAGTCACACAAACACGCCTGGTTTTCAGCGTACCAAGGCGCCCATGGACCCTGCTCCGTACGTGGATGCCTTGGGCAATCCATTGCCCCCCATTCGCAAGCTTGATGACCTTCCAAACATCAAGGAACGTCCGGGGCGAACGGTTGGAGATGGTTGGAGATGGTTGGAGTGTTATGGAGATATGATGAGATAAGATATGTACGTGTGGAGAGGAATGGAGGTTGGGATGGAATGAAGCACATGTTCATATTATTTCATATTCTTCACTCATGTTTCTTGCCAAACATGCAAACCTGCTTTGATCCACATCCTTTATGCAGAGGCATCATTGGCTGAAAACAGTTTCATCGCCCCACAAACAAAGTTCAGTGCATCAACCCTGCCCGGCCCTGTATCCATGCAGGACACGCCGCCTGAATCGAGTGCCGCTGAAGTCGAAGGTGTGGGGCTTGTGATAAGCCATCCCTCACAGTAGCAAGGTGAAGATTCTTACATTCTAGGCTCCCATGGTTGAATTAAAAAATTAATGACAATTTCATGACTCATGTCTTATTTTCACCTACAAACATGCGTATGTGTTACATTCATCTATGATGGGCAGTTGCGGTCCCATATGTTTGCATAGTTCAAGACTCAAGATGCTCAACGGTCAGTGTGTCTTGAGATTTGACTCCATACTGCTGCGAAGATGCATATGTTGGCGGCGTCTCTCAGAGACTACCCATTGGCACTTTGGCAGTTGCCTACAAGCCATAGTTGCCTATCAAACCACGGATGATCAAAACCGCAAATGAATCACTTGGTGGCGTTCAATTCTAGACGTCTCCAACAGATTCTGATGACTCTGGTATCTCTGGATTGAATTTATTGACCTGTGATGACCTGTGTATACCTTCACCACTAGACGTTTAGCCTCGTTGAACGTGAAATCCAGGACCGATTTCTGGCACAAGCGCTTTGATCCAGGTGGGAACAGAAGCCTTTGTCAAGCCAATTGGATTTGCGCCAAAATTGGGTGCCCCAAGATTGGTTGGTTGAAAACTCACATACAACCAAGTACTTATAACTGGTACACAACGGTTCTAATTCGTCTTCTATGATCTATGGCGTTTCGAAATCCTCTTACTATGCCGTTCCACAGCATCGTCCGACAGAAGCTGAGTGGTCAGGTTGATAGCGGACCTTCCATTTCACAACCCGAGGACGACGAGTTGAGAACATGGAAATCGCCTGCATGTACGTCCCAACACACCCAAAGGGATGGTAATTTGGTGCATTCAAAACATGGATGTGGCATGATCGGAATATTAGGAAAGAGAAATATCGGTAAGCTCATTATTTGGGGGAATGATGTAGTCGCTTTCCAGGGGGGTTGAAACCAAGGCAGGTTGGTTTGGCTCTGGGTCATCAAGTCGACATCTTGGGTTCAAATCCCGACGCGATGTATTGAATGAAGTTTACAATTGCAAGAGATCCCTGCTGAGCTCTGCAGGAGGACTCTCCACGCAACAAGGTGGGTTGAGTGGGCATTTTTTATCATTTGTTGTGTCCATCCAAAGTTGACATCGCCATGGAGACTGGTCCATACTGTACTGGCTAATTTTGGCATCTTTTTGGATTCAAGCTTTGTCCTGCCAAAATCATCCTGCAGGATGCTAAAAGATTGTTGAAGGCAACTAGCAACAGCCTTCAAATTAGGTTCCAGGAACTGATAAGGTTCAAATCAAGATTGCTGGATGCTAAAGGTTGTTCACAACCCTTCAGCTGGGCCCGAGAGTATCTTCTCCAGGCCCGCTCCGCTCGGTTGGATAAGCCTGCAGAGAAGCCTGTGGTGCCTGTGGCTGTAACGTTTGTCATGGACGCCACGGGGGAAATTCGTAGAATTTGGACCAGATGTTGGTGAATTTGAGGCTGTGATATCTGAAGCTGTAAGATCTCCGGTGTAAAAAATGCAGCGGTACCAAGGTTATGGTGGCACATGAGCGCGTCCTGCACCTAGATCCTGGGACAGGGCTGCCATAGCGGTGGTATCAACGATCCAAGTGTGTGACGGCTGAGGGGCCTCCCAATTCCTCCCGCAGCGACCGGCAGGAGGGGATGTGGTAGGATACATTTGGATCTGGGTAAATTATAACGACCTCACTGTTCTCCCTCACTGGAATAATGGTTAGTAAGATTTAGTAAGGGAAATCAATGGAAATCATCCCCAAATGGCCTTAATTCAAGTTAGTGAAATATTAAATATTATAATTTACTCAGATTATATGGGGGTTTTCCATAAATGATGGTTTTCCATAACTATAATTATAGTGAGTTACTATAATTAATTAATTAATTAATTAATTATTTCAGACGGAAACCTGTCAATGCAACCGATGTCATATGGAGACCATCGGAACCGTCCATCGCTTCTGGATCCCTCGCTCCGCAGGGCTCACATTCTTCAGCTGGCAGCCGTGGCAGCCGCTCAGGTGACCGGTGCAGAGCAAGAAAAATGCCGGTGATGTGGCTCTCTAGTTTTAAAGCACCTGAGCATTGGCTTGGGTATATTATACAATACTTTATACATTTTTATACATGAATATGTATCGAATCATATCGAATCATATACATATGTTCATATAATTTCATATATACATAATACATCCATTCATACTTTAATCAAAGTGATGATCTTTTTTGCATTCAAAGTCTGGCACTCCCGAGAGCGACGACCGACCCGGTGGCCGCGACTTCCGCAGGCGTTGATGCTGCAGGCGGTGGCCTTGGTCTGACATTTGAAGAGGAAAAATCATGAAGATATATGAAAATCCATTGGAATTCTTCATCAACATCATCAATTTTAGGGCTAATTATCCGGATTATCCCCTAGTCTCTCAGAAATTAGATGCCCCTGACATTTGGATGATTGGTACATATTAGTATTAGACAACAGAATCTGCGATGTGCTTTTTTGGCCTTTCAATATTGACATATATTGACCCATCGACAGCCGAACTGTGGCCATTTCACTTGTGGCCAGGTGAGGGCTCCAAGAGTTCCAAACCTCGACCGAAGGCACGAGTCTATTGGGTTTCAAACACGGAGCTTTTTCGGCATGCTGGATTTCCGGAAAGGAGCATCAGATTTATATTACAGATCAAGTTTGCTTGACCTGCTTGACACGTTGCCCCCAGCAAAGGCATGAGAACTGACTGATTCAGGTAGCAGCATTTCTCATTGTTTGGGGCGCAGATGGTGTACTCCCCAACAAAATCAACCGATATCAAACAATATAAAACGAGAATTCACACAATTTTGAGGTTTCCCAATGTTTCCCAATCAGCATTGCTATAAAGTGAGGCCCTGTCAGTCCTGTTTCACCAGCTGCCTGTTTCACCGCCATGGCGACTCCTAAGCCCAGTCTCACTCGATTGGAGACCAGAGCCGTTGAGGAAGATGCCAGGCGACGAGTCGTTGGAAAATCATGGAAAGCTATGGAAAAAAAACATGGTATAACTTCTATGTTTAATCCCAAAGAAAAGAAACCAGAAATAATCTTCGTGTGTTTTTGGGGGTCGAGTATTTGAAGACATGCCTGCTTTGATGATCTTTGATGCTGGTTTTGGAGATGGGGCTGTAATCATTCAGCCCAAGAGTGGTGGCCCATGTGGCCCTTCCCTTGTCTCCTGGAAGCGTAGTTGATCCATCTGTCAGGAGCAAATCCACTCGGCAACTATGGAGGTTCGAGTTGGGGTCATCGAACTCGAGATGGTTTAACCGTTAAACCAGGGAGCCCCGAATCCATTGTCATTGCACCATGTTTTTGGAGGATCGAGAGTCACGGTTTCCCTTTGCTTCCTAAGACTCAGTGCCAGTTGTGTCAGGAAGTTGTACGAAGAGTTTTGCGAATGGATCAGAAACCGCGGCCAAGAACTGGATTACGTGGATCTCGACAATCAGCTGTCCGAGTATCTGCGGGAGAAGTACTTCGAAGGGAGCCCAAGGTCGTTTGCTGTAAGCGTGGTGAAAGCTGTGAAGTTTGAAGCTGGGAACAAACATGGTTTCTCCGTTTTCCAACTGTTGGCGACTCTTGCATACCAGTTGTTCCCCAACAGACCCCCAGTGAACAGTCAGTAGATGTGTCGCTCCGAATCTCCAACTCGATCCAAAACTTGGGATGATCTCCAATGACGATATTTTCGCTGTTGAAAAGACCAGAAATCGACAGGAAACCATTTGGAGTAAAAGCTCTGTTTTTGTGTAGACTAATCAAAGGGTTGAATCAATCCATTCTTAGTGGTGTTATACCATCTTATACCATGGTATACCATGGTATACCAACAATTTTGGTACATCAAATCCTCCAAATTCCCATACGTATCCCTGAAGTCTGCCCCACCCAGGAAGTCCCGCCAGAATTGGGCCGCAACCAACTCTGGAGAGCACGAAGTGCTTGTGCCCGGTGGGATTCCTCCTTTGGTCCATGGACAGAAAGTGATCCAGAGAAGGTGAAAGCCAACGTTTCTTGGAGTCCCGGAGCATCAAAGCTGCAGTGTAGTCTTCCCAGTCCCAGATGGATTGAAAGACCCATTTCTGATAAGTCATGGGGGGGTGTTGTATTGGGATTACCACATTTAGGATTGGTACTAACCACACAAAACCCAGTAGAGACTTGCTTTCAACCTATTTATATTATTTTATATTGAACCACCCATTCCCGTAATCACCATGTCTGTTAGACCCATAAAACCAAGCAACATTTTACAGCATGTCGATTAACCCCAAGTTCACATGACCAGCTCCCTCAGGGTGCTACTCCCCCAGTTATAAGTTGGTGTCCAATCTCCATTGACTATAGACTACTATAGATATAACTGATATAACCCCCATAGACCCAACAGTTATTGGACTTTTTTTACATATTACAACCTGGGGTCCCCATTACTCCATTAACTCCATTAAGATTATTTGGACTACAGACATGCCCAACAGTATCCCAACACTTATGTTCAGGTTCACTGGGGTTTACCATGGTTTACCTGAAGCACCACACCCTCTGTCAGGTTTCGATGGCCTTCCGCACCCCCGCGCTGTTGCACTTCCTCGGCTCCTCACTGGGCCTCTTTGCGCTGCTCAACACGCAACGGCTCTTCAAAGCGATGGTGACGGCGGTGGATAATGCAGCTGGTGCTGTCGGATTTTGTTTCTTAAAAACTGGGTGATGATGGCGATGTTGGTCATGTTCAAATAAAAGGTTCAAATATGATCAAATATGTGTATACATGTGTGTGTACACATATGTATATGTACACATCATCAATCCCTTCTTGAAATGAGTGGATCTATCCATTTTTGTAGAAACAGATGTGTGGATGAGGATGGGAACGATGCTGATGATGCTGCTAAGGAGTAGGAGGTTTTCAAGGATGATGTTTCAATATGTTTCAATTGGTTCAAAGCACCAGGCAATTTGCCGTGTCTATGCGGATGTGGGTATCACTGGCGGTCACAAGCTGCTGGAGGATTTTCGACACTTCTTTACCCGTCAGACGTTTGGAGATGAGGAGAAAGATGGTAACACGGAGGTGTGCTTCAGTTGTTTTTACTTTTTGAAGTCTCAATGGACTGTATCTCAAGGATATGCATTAATTATATGTATTAGTATATAAAATCACATGTTCATATGGCTTGTCTGAAAATTGGCAAATTGGGCAGCACCCATCCCATGGATTTATCATCATGTTCCCGATTGAAAAGACCAGTGGGGGGTGTCCCCTATTTTTGGACCAACCTTTAATTCCCGCAACATTGTGCTGCAGTTGGCATTTGCTTCATTCTTTTCCGGTGACAATCACCCCGTGCCCTTGCTGGTGCACTGCGTGCCCGGCACACAACAAGGACCATCCCTTTCGGCGCGGCGACATGCGGCCATCCGCTTGATGATTGAGAATTCTCCGGCACTTCTGCAAATGGAGATGATGGGTTCGGCTTCCTGGCAGACGGAGGGCCATTTCTTTTTGTCCCTTGGCGTCGTGGACAGCTGGGTGAGATCTTAAAGTGAGATGCTGTCTGTTGAATGATGCTGTGTCAGTGAGACTTTGGTGGTTGGAGAAGCATGCCTGAAATCTGTGACATTTCAGAATCTCTCGAAATCGGCTCTCTGTGCACATCTGGATCCAAATGAGTTTAAATCGAAAACAGTCCAACGCCATGTTTGATGATGCTAAAGGCTGGGGATACAGTAGTGCCTCTGAATGATCCATTTTCAAAGACCTGTCCAGCAACAAAGAAAAACATGCGATGATGGTGATGGCGATGGTATGAACATGTATGAAACATTGCACACATTTGCAAACCAATGACACATAGATCGTCCAATTAAGATCTGTTCAATCGATCTAATAGATCTGACATGGAGGAGACATCGTTTTCCCCAGCTCAGATAGCTCAGGTTTGGCCAGGAGCTCTGCGAAATCATGATTGACACCGTGGGTTTGCTGTTCAACCGCTACCACCGGCGTTTTCAGGTGACCCACGGGTTGAACCTCCAAGATGGCAACAATTTGGAGTGGACCATCCAAACTGGTGGATCCCAAGCTGATGTCAGCTTCCTTGGCGAGAGCTTCCGGCGATTCTTGGATCCCCAGCAGGTCTCGGATGTGCTTCAGCTGTTGAACCCCAAAAGCCTTGCCACGATCTCGCAGCTCTTCCCAGATGCCAAGTATGACGTGGCATTTCTGCAGGAGACCTTTGAAGCCTTCAATGAAGATGCCGTTTATAACTTGAAGGACACCCATTTTCTGCATCAAATCCGAGGCACGCGCCAGGAGTGTTATTTATCACGGCCGAAGAATGGGGAGTACCTGCCGGACAATATGAACCACTTGTTGAAGACACAAAAACATTTGGATCCCACCAGGGTGAAATTCTACACTCAGCAACTTCAAGAGGCCTTGAAGGTGCGATTAGAAAAGATATTAGTCCTGTCACAGTGTCACCGTGTTGCAATTTTGTTCGCAAGATTTTGTTGCCCAAAATGCTTGGAACAACATTTCCGATTGGTGGTTTCGTTTTTCAATGTTCCACCCTATTTGGGATGATCCAAATTGACTTTCCTATTTTGGGGATGGGATTTCCACAAACCCCAACAAAGCTGGGATTTATGGATGTCCCTCCAAACACGGCAGTTCATAGGTTTTGCTCCATCCCACTGTTGGATACTGTTGGCTTTTTTTCGTTCCCATGGATTATCCACATGAATATCCCAGGGAATATCCCAAATAATCCCAAATAATATGGATATTCATGGATTCATGGGAACTTATATCCCTTAAATCATCCCATTTTAAAACACTGGCAGTGATTTTATCCCCATGGAGGCGGGTCACCGTGCCCGTCCCACCGCCCTGGTGCTGGATTTCTTCATGGACGGTCAGATCCATGACGTGCAGCCCGACGAGGATCCGGCGCTCCGTGGGCCCGGGGGCCGCCGAAAGCAACAGCGTCGGGTGGACGCCTGCGATGAGAAACTCGGAGTTTCGAAAAAATGGATGGTTTTTGGATGGGTTAATCAGGTTAATCAGTGAAAAATATTGAAAAATATTGAAAAATCAGTTCAATCACCAAAAAATCTGGTGGTTGAAAATTATCATCCCATAAGATCTGGTGGTTTCAAGAATCTCTGATTTTTTTCTTGACTGTGCCCACAAAATCCTGATATTTCGGGACTTATTTGGGATGATGATCCGAAATGGGTGGCAACCACCAGGAAATTCATGGATTCATGCAGGAAGGCCTGGTTCCTATTGGATGGACATCACAAAGTGGAAGCTGCAGCTCAACTGGGTTGCAGTCTCAACTTTTTGGTCATCTCACCCTGCGCGGAGCCTTACACACCTCTGGAAGCTACGGATGAATATGCATCGCCACTGACTCGAAAGGTAACCTTTCCTTTGTTGTGGCCTGCTGGTACCCAAGAGGACCTTTGCATCAGGTGAGGCCAAACGAACAACAGCTGGTTTCTAGGCTCCAAAAGACTCGCCTACAAGGAATTTTAAGTGATCTCTCATGTTTCCTAGCGCAACAATACGATGGTTTGGTACTCAAAACGCCCAAAGTTGTGGGTTTATTGGTGCTCTTTTTAGGTCATCAGAATCTCATATATATATAATATAATATATATATATATATTATATTATATATA
>Ga0126342_10022362_pt1 | contig 10447 bp, 8 predicted proteins | sample Cyp1metagenome_FD_92528 | JGI IMG/M metagenome (GOLD analysis project Ga0126342, IMG submission 92528) | Coral microbial communities from Lord Howe Island, Old Settlement Bay, Australia - Cyphastrea 1 metagenome | ecosystem: Host-associated > Invertebrates > Cnidaria > Coral ...
ACCAACAGCGTAAAAAATTATATATACGAGTGCAGGTACGTCAGTGCTGGCCGGGCACTGATATCACGTCCACTTGGTGCGGTCTTTGTTAGATGAGGCACACCAAGGGAACCCTCATCCCCCGGCACTAGATTTAAAACCCTTTCACTAGATTTAAAAAGGGAGAGGACAGAAGGAAGAAAAAGAAAGAAGTTTTACATCTATTTAGATGTTACACACACACACATATATTATAGATACACATTTGTATATCGAGTGTAATATTGTACACATAATCATATGGATACCCTGTGTATATGTAAATATGTATATATATATATATATATACACGTTTGAGATTAACCAACAACATGTTTTTCATGTTTATGAACTGGAGGTATTGGAAGGTTTACCAGTCTACTGGGTGGTTATACCAGCTACAATTTGTATAAATTTGTACTATTATAATGTTCGCATGAAGGAATGACTACGAATGGATGGGAAAAACTGATGGAGCAAAAGTGGATGCTTAGTCCATATGAGAGCGTGTCTGAAAATACAATATACCATATACCCAGAAAGGCAAGCTTCATGGGGAATCTGATAATATACAATTTAACAAACCCAATGGATTGGGTTACACGGTTACACAGTTATATAATACCATCCTTGGACCAATTGATACGGCTTTGCCATAAAAAAAAATTCGCCCTGGGAGGTCGGTCATATCATAAACCAGCGGCCCTGGCACTACCTGTGTAAATAGGGGCCATGATGGGCCATGTTCACACATTGACATTGCGACACATGTACCATGGGTATTGTAGCTATCGGTGAGGTAGATAGAAGTGAATAGATCTCTGGAATTCTCTGGATAGATTTAAGGGAGCGTCTCTGCAATCGGCAAAGCAGAATGCAATCCAATTTCCAGGTTCAGACATGTTCAGATCATATGCCCATTGCAGCTCAGCACCCAAAGAGATTGACCCGCTTTCAATTTTAAACAGCAGCGTGGCCATTTCTTAACAACATCTTCCATCCCACTCTTTTGGATTCCATGATGTCTCTCTTTAAGCTTTACTGTAAGTGTTTCAGATTGGTACATAGGCATTTGCTACATTGGAAATTGCTTTTCAGGGCTGAATCGGGCAAAAACTCATGTGAATAAACCTTCCTCTCTTGATCACTGGTTGAAATCCATCATTTTATTTTGGCCTAATACTAAATTTGCATAAATTTGCTCTCTTGTGGGTAACGCTCCCCCCACAAAAGAAAGTTTAATATGGGATGGCTGCCCCCAGATTTTCCGACACAAAAAAATTAACTTGTGTAGCCTCCCCGGTCTTCGAATTTGACCCTGGGACCCATATCACCACCAATTGTTCCATAATAATACAGAGACCAAAGCCCATATTTGCATGCAAAATCCAAATTTAAATCCACAAGGAAACATATCTTAGTCACGTAATCTCTTTTACGTTTACTTATCCGTGCTTTCCCTAGGTAAAATCTACACCTCCCCCGGAACACACCTCAAGTTGCTCGGCTGCTAGCCTCGAACGAGCCTGGCGGCAATTCTGCTGCCGATGTTTGAGATGTCCAATGGAGAAGCCGCCATCATTTCATGGGGATTTCATGGGGATATAATTAGGATATAGCATCTAGTCAATTAACATCGACCCTGCAAAAAAAAAGGGCTTGGAAGATTCGTTTCCACCCAAGATTGGGTGATTGTGCAGGGGTCCATGTTAATTTACCAGAGGGTAATGGGATAGTAATGGGATATACCATGATATACCTTCCGGTAATCAACTCCACGGCTTGCTGAAAAATCCGCCAGCAATAGTTCAATGATTTTCCCAGCGAACTAAACCCCCACTTTGGTCAGGAAATTCCCAGCTACAGTAGCCAGAAGGTCTGTATTTTCACTGTTTCATGCTTTTTGATACGTTTTTTTTGGTATCTTTTTGTCATATCAGAAAATCATGAAACCTATTGCGAAACAGGTCATGGCAACAATAAGTCGTTTTTTCCGATGTAGATGGCGGGAAAACACCGGTAGTGGCCGTCCCAACTAGGGCTGACGAGATTGTGCTGATGTGCAAGGAGGGCTGATTCATTTTTTGGCTGAACTATAATAATTCATCATAATTCACTAACCTGAAAATACCTGAAATCAGAACCAACCAGGACTTCATGAATCCAACGTCTGAAAAGAGTTTTTGTTTGGGGGGCTGAACCCGGCAAGAGGAAGGGCAATAGGCAAATGACATCAAATGACATCAAATGACAAGCTTGGAGCACATTTTGTCCACTCTTTGCCCAGGGTATCCTAGGGTCCTAGGTGGCAAAAGGAACCACTGTAGCTCACTGTGATCCTTCGCACCTGGACATTGAACCTACAGGCCACTGCAAGCTGTACCACAAATGCAGTGCTAACAGCAAATTAATGCTGATGTGCAAACTTGAATTTCTGGAAGAAATGGGTTGGTCCAAAAAATACAGGGAAAAGGCCCACTGATGCTTCCAACTGCAAAACTGTTCATAATGGTGATTGGACAATCAATCCCCAATCTTCCAAATGCCCTTCGGAAATCAGTGAGCAGCATCCCTCAGCCATTTTGAAGGTACCTGGGTCCCTTAGCTACCTGAAACTACGATCAAAGCTTAAAGAACTGTATTGTATACCTTGGCTTTTTTTTTGCAAAAGCTCCCACAGCTCCCCCAATGACCAGGGGCTGCTGCTCGCTCCCGATTCAAACTCACAGCGCTGCTTCGACCCGCCCTCAGCTGATCCGCAGGATGTCTTGCGCACTCAGTGGGCAGCGCGTGCAAGGATCATTGGAGCACTGGGCCTCCGGCTGAAAAGGAATCTTGTTGCCCTTTCATGAATATGAGTCAAATGTTCTCAAGCGGGTAATGTAGCGAGGTAGCTTGATTTTCTGAAGGTTTCTGGCAGCCCCCTCAACACAAAAATACAAAAGAGAAGTGCCATGCAGTGTCCCAATTTCAATGGATAATTCAATGAAATATTGTTAATGTGGTTTGATGGTTTGATGGTTTGATGGTTTGATGGTTTTGGAGTCAACGAGCTGCCTGCCAGTCGACAATGGATTTGTGCTCGTAAATAAACACATGCAGGCCCGTCGAATCAGGGTCCCTGCGCACCACCGCAGCCATACCAGGTGTCAAACGTCCATTCTGAACGATGTCCTGCAGGGTGGCAGGAAAGGTTTGATATACATATTTAGGTAAGCCACTATATACCGCCAGAAACGGTTGGAATGCGGTAATCATTCAGAATATGAACGCTGACAAATGAAACGCCAGCAAGAAACAGCATGCTTGTATCATCTTGTATCCACACTTTGTTTGTTGAATCACCCACAAACAATATGTACGCTTCGGTGCACCAGGAAAAAACAGTATGTACCCCGCAGAATGTTTTTAAATTATTTATTGTGGAGAAGCTCAAGACTTCAAACTTTCTATCTTGGAGTTGAAAGAATCACTTGAGCATACCAGTCTCAAAATTGGGAACCCTCATTGTTCCATCCCAGTGTTAACACACTTTAAATCTCGTTTCCCCATTGATAGGATGTCGATAAAACATGAAAAAAACGACCGACCTATCATCCCTATGAAAATCACAGATTTTACCACACAATCCCACGATTTACCCCTCAAATCCATCATGATTCTGGATAGTAAAATGATGCAACAGCAATGTAATCCTTAACCAACCTGAGATAATTACCGGTTACTTTGGGACAATGCCCCCAAGATACTCAAAATGTAGTGGTTTCGAATCCCCACGGGTTTCTTGCATGTTTCTTCCTATTCCTAAATTAGCTTGAATCCCCATTAGGGGAAATTATGTACCTAACATGTTTCTTCCATGTTTTCTTCCTAACGTAGGTAAAACAGCAATAAACCATCCCCCAGTTATCACATGTTATCACCATCAGTGGTATCAACATGTACAAACATGTATAAACATGTATAAACATGTAAAAAATGTATAAACAATATTCCTACTGGTTAGATCATGTGAAATCCACCATTGAATGCTTCCCCAAAATGGTCATCCTGAAAACCGCCGCCTCGCAAGTGAAGACCTCGGCCTCATTGCCCCGTGCCGCTTCCTCCAGCCGTGACGCCAAGGCGAAGGCCAGGTCCCTCGGGGAGCTCTCGGGAAGGCGAGCACCTGGGGAAACATGGGAAACTGGATGTAGCTATGGAGGTATATGGAGATATATGATGATATGATGATATGATGGTATAATGTGGGCATATGTATAAAATATAAAACAAGGTGTTGACCCATATTGACCCAAGAAAAATGGATGGGTTTGCCGACAAGAATAGAGGTCATTTGGGTTCCAAGGAATGCACAATTATGTGCATATGGGTAATACTATCTCAAAATATGGATAATGGCAACCCCAAACAAATGCAGAAAGTAATTGCCGATTCAATTTCCGATTCAAACACATAGTGGTACTGGTAAATTGCATCTTTCTGCATTTTCCTTGGTCCATACTGTATGGATTTGTCACTACCCCCAACCATTGTATTGACATGTATTGACATAATATATGGCCATACAATGGCAACATGGAGACTTTTTTCCGTACATTGTGTATACATGTTTTTAAATAATCTATATGATTTAATTGCATAAACAAACTATATATATATATAATTATATATGTGTATAATTATATGCATATTATATATATAATTGTATATGTATATAATTATATATATATATAAGGTCAATATCACATATAATATAATATGTCAAAATTGCCCGGATCTCAACATGTCCATGAATATTCGGAGGTGAAATTTCCAATGACTCTGAAGGCGGGCTGGACAAATATCATAGGAGGATCACCTGTATTTAGAAGTAGTTATGAGTTATGACCAGCTATATTGGATTATGTAAGCCCGTCCGGCTATGAACAACCCTCCTACATGGGACCCCTATATCAAAAACTCCATTACTTATAATGAGAGATGTGCATTGACAAAGGAAGGGGATAGTACAGGAACAATTTTGTACAATTACTGTATCACACCCTGCTAGACAACCTGATTAAGAGTGTGAAGGGGTGACAACAAACATGCACATCTGGCAAAGTTCGATCCAGGCGCCATACTCTTGCAAGCGGGCCCAGGGATCGATCTGACGTTTGCCAGCAGATGGATCTTGATGCATTGCAAGAAGTGCCCGCAAGCGTGTCTCATTGAGTTCAGCATCCTCGTGGGTGCATCTAGAGAAGTAGTTTCTCAGCCATTGCACCACAATACCTGCCACAGCTGTGAGAAACTTCAGTGTAGCGCCCTTTCGGGCAAGCTTGGTGCTGTGATGTGTTGGGACTCGCCATGAAACACAATTGATAAAAGCCCTGAGAATTTGTGAATATGAATATTATCTTGGCATATCTTGGCATAATTTCGTTCAAAGCTACTACCTTCAAACATACTCCACTTTACCATTCTTTGCATTGATTTCCCTGGCCTGGGATGTCCTCATCCTCCGCAAGTTCGGTGCAGCAAACTATGATTTCCTGTCGGAGGAGCAGTTTTGCCCGTTTAGTCTTTGAAGGCGCACAATGGTTTACAAAGGTTTTTTACGGTACATTACGCCGTGTTCTGTCGTGTTTTGTCCCCTGGGGTCCATTGGGCGTTTTTTTTTGGTTCTGCTGGGCGCTTCCCACCATGGTTCAAATATGGTCAGAACAAGTGAATAATTACTTACTTACTTTCCGCTCGCAACTCGTTGTCGCAAAGGGTGTGCTAAAATGCCAGCAAATCCCACAAACAAATTGGCTCATACTCAGACTGTGAGTCATCCGAGCTACATAATTGCTATGAGACACAAAGCCGATTGAAACTGTAATCTCACAATATACTGCAATCTTGTCACAGTTTATCGCAAATTCACGAATATCTATCGTCACTTGTGTCAGTTCATTTGGGGCTAGTACAAGTTGCGCAACTTTTCGTGGCTCTTCCAGGGCTCCAGGACCTGAGGTTTTAATCCAGAGATTCCCCCCAATGGTACCAGCACCATCCAGCACCTCCAAGTAACCATTGATTCCCATGGTATACCATTTTTGTATACCATTCATATCCATGAATCCCCACTGCTCATAGATTTCTACTTGGGACGTAAAACAGCCCCAGCAGAAGAAAATCACATCTATAGTCTATAGTGTTACTATATCACCAGTAGATCACCAATGTTTGTTGCTAAAACCCCCCGTGACATCACCAGTTCCCAAGCGTCCTGCGCCGAGCGCGCCAGCTGCCACAAAGCATCAATGGCCGTGGTGTCCGTCTCGTCCCCCGTCATGCGCAGGCTCTGCTGGCAGAACTTTGACAGCCAGCTGCCCAGCAGGTTGTGGATCTTAGATGGGAATTATTCTTCAGGAGACTGCAGCATCTTGGAACATTCTCCCTGGACCCATTCAAGATGGGAATTCTATTGGAAATTCATTATATTCATGGGACATTCTATGGGAATTTGGAGTGATTCATGATGTTCCCAGCATTGGTTGGGGGAAGTCTGCAGGAAACCCCTAGATTTGGGGGGTGGAACAATGTGACAATGACGCTTGACGTTTTCCTATATACAATAGTCCGGGCCTCACACATGTTTTGGAGATGTTGGGGAGCTTATTGCAATCAAATTTAATAAAAGGATTCACTGGAGAATCTGGACCATTGAATTTAAAGCCTCCCACGCTTTCGATAAAAAAAGGGCCGCAAAAAAAGCCAAATCATTGGAGCCAAATCATTTGGGAAATCTATGTTGAGCTCCTGCATGGTCCAGGGTAGTTATGGGTAGTTTGATGTAGTATTGGGTTTCCAATCACATTTGGACACTTGGTGAGGTTTTTCTCAACTTTGGGACAACATCAGGAGATCATACCGCCAGGAGATTTCACAAACAAAGGTATCAACCAACTTCTGCTACTAGCACAGAGGAACTACAATAAATCGTGCCGACCTATCAGCGCATCAGGGCTTGCCTTGGCCTCCACGGACGCCGAACAAAAATGCTCCCAGGATGGTAGTACGATGACTGGTTGGTGGTTGAGCCCTACCCCTCTGAAAAAATGATGGACTTCGTCAGTTGGGATGATGATTCCCAAGATATGGAAAGTCATAAAATTTCATGGTTCCAAACCGCCAACCAGATCATCATCATATTCCCATTGTTGTTGGTTTATAGCCTATTAACCACTATTAACCACTATTAACCACTATTAACCACTATTAACCATCTCCATTTCGAAAAAAAAACGTCGTGTTTCTGCAGTTCTCCCATCTCCCGTCCAAGTCGCTGCGGCCAAACGTTCCTGTGGCATGTCCCACATCACCTGCGGCCGCGAGGCCAGCAGTTGATCCAGGGCGCCCTGTTGCCTGCCACGGGGGTGGTTTTAATGGTCAAAAGCCTGGGAAAATCATTGGAAAATCCCTATAAGTCAAGGTTTTAATGGGAACATCATCTATAAATGGGGAATTGTCCCTTGCTACGTTTGATTACTAACCGGAGTCTACATATATAGAAAACCTTCGACCGAAGAATCTTAAAACTCCGATATCAAAATTGTGGTATATAAATTGTTGTTCTGCAAACTTTTTGAGAGTTGCCCAAAAATGGTTTATGACGGAGTCTACATGCACTGGAGTGATGGAATAGCTAGCGAACATCAAAGAACACAAATACCTTCATTCCAAGTGTGAAGATCAAAACATTATATAAAATGTGCGATGGCAATGCCCTGCTCAAACGCATGTAATGTAAGCGACAAGGAGATCAAACATTTGAATCAACATGCCCCTTGAAAAGGACTGCTTAAACCTGAACAAAAAAACATTTACATACCCAACACAATTTACCAGAAAGGTGGTGAAGCTGCTTCGGGTTCATCAGGGTGATCTGATACATCAAACGGTTAGTCCTAAAAATAGCCTAAATGGGCCAAAACATACCCACACCCATAGGATTTTGAATGTTTTGTTTTTGAAAGATTTGCCGAAAATGGCAAAATCCCCAGGTTTTTTGGGATGGACTTTTGAAAATCTGAAGGGTGACCAGCCTGATGGCCATGAAAATCAGTTAAAATATGGTACTTCCCCCAACTGGGGTAGTGAAATGTCCCAGTAGGGTATCACCCAACAATTAGTTCGAGGGGTCCCTCTTTTTTCTGTTTGGTCAATCGGATTTCCCTTAATCGATAATCCATAATGGATTTGGGTAGTACCCTCTGGTAAACTAACATAGCTATGGAAAATCACAATTTTTAATGGGAAAACTCACTATAAATGGCCATTTTCAATAGCTATGTTAGTTTACCAGAGGGTATAATCCCATAGAATCTACATCCAGGGGTTTTGGCCAGTGCTCATTTCATCTCATTTCGCCGCCAGGGTGGCCTTCGGCCTGCATGACCCAACAAACTCTGGCCCTGGCCTCAAGGTCTGTGCAAAGGCCTTGGCAGCCGCCGCCAGGCTGCCATGAGAGCTGTGCGCCATGATGTGCAACGCTTCCTGGGGACTTGAGATGATCATTGATCATCTGGAAACCGCCAAATGGAGTTTTTTGAACCGGCAGGCCGGCAGGGTCATCCCACCATCACTGGAATGGATATACAAACCACTGCTAAATTACTAATTATATCATAATATATCATAATATTATGTCTAATGAATTCTAAGTAAATAATTGGCCGATGACCAGTTGTTCCGCAGCTCTTCCAATTGAACCAATCACAACCCAATGCTGGATGTTCTAGCGATGCTCTAGGACCTAGCAGTTGAATGAACATGCATAAGCAAGAGACCGACCTTACATAACTGAGCACTTGCTGCACTGCTGCACGCTGGATGAGGGGGCACTGGGTATTGATGGGGGGGGCAGAAGAGATAGCTTAGAGCCCAAACAGGTATTTCAAGTCTATTGTTTGCCGTGGTTGGTTTCAACTGCAAGAACAGTGTGTAAGAGACAGAACATAGTCAGTTGTCGCCTTCGTCTACTTGCAAAATATATTTTTTGGAATCATAACGTATCCACCCATACACATCCACATTTATGGCAAGAGGCAAAAGTGCTAAACATCACGAAAGTACCCATCTATAGTTGGTTTCCCCTAATTCTCTATATACTCTGATGAACCTGTACAACAAATTAGCTACAAGTAAGTAATAAACTAATAAGCGCTCCCATGACCAGTTGGTTGATCTCCCCATTTTTACAGTACCCAGAACTTCAACGGACACCAAAACGAACGCATGCAAAAGGCCTAGGTTTAACCTAGCCATTGTGAAGCTGGTCAACTTTGATGAAATTACACCTTATTATGATAAATGTGAAAAGGCCGTGAAAAGTGAGTGAAAAGCCCGTGAAATATGGTCCTGGATGTTTTCCATAATTTCCTGCAACATGGGTAAATTGTAGCCGTTTAGTCAAACCTGCCCTTGGTGATAACGGACTCAGTAAACCTATCCTTTGGAAGCGCTGGGGTATATATATATATATATGGCATAGGGTAATTAATCCCACATGATTAATGAAATAAGTCAAACATGATTATAAAATTCAGCAGTTGGTTTACTTCTTACCTGCTCCTGAATTCCCAAAGTATCAGGTACATTGATGTATACCGTCCAGTGATCAAACATGGCTTGCTGGAAAATCCACTATCTAGTTCGATTGAGTTTCCCAGCGAACTAAAGGCGAACTAAACCTCCAGTGATAGGGGAGAAGCAAAAACCGGCTCCATATTTTGGTGAAACAAATCCTCCCGGGCTCCTGAGGTGCTTGGATCTGGAATTGTAGCGACAGCTCCCCAGCAGGTTGACCCCGGAGCGTCAAAGGAACCTGCGCGAAAACGACGTGGGGATGCCAGGGATCATGGGGATACCGGGGGGATTCAATGGTTTTTTTTGTTAGCCAAGTTGGTTTTTAACTAGAATGATGTATCATGTGGGTTTGTGGCAAATGCTTCGATCTGGTTAATAGGGAACTAAAGCAACACACATGGCTGGGGCACCACCTGACAGGGTAGTCTCTGTGCTAAATGGAATATCACTGGATTTATATAATGGGCTAAAATGAGGTGTATATATATAGCACTTATATACGTTGAGAAGCAACACTTTGGGATGGGTCACAAGATGTCCCCAAACACAGTCATTGGCATTAAACTCCGAACCTTACAATGGTTAACCCCCATTGTGAATAATTATATATATATATATATTTATACATATGTATCCCATCAATATTTCCATGTTCTTCATTGAGTTTCAAATATATTCGGTTGGTTGTATGGTCAGTGCCGGAATTATAGAACGGAAGTTGAAGAGGACGAAGGTACGGTTATTTACCGTACCCTGTTGTTCCATAATTCTGTTTTCCTCGGAAGGTGTGAAAAAAAATGTATCTGAT
>Ga0126342_10022363_pt1 | contig 10447 bp, 11 predicted proteins | sample Cyp1metagenome_FD_92528 | JGI IMG/M metagenome (GOLD analysis project Ga0126342, IMG submission 92528) | Coral microbial communities from Lord Howe Island, Old Settlement Bay, Australia - Cyphastrea 1 metagenome | ecosystem: Host-associated > Invertebrates > Cnidaria > Coral ...
ATGTCTATTGATTCAAAAGTGCGGCCCACTGGATCGCATACCTATATAATTCTCTGGTCAATCAAAAACATATTGTTGCGATTTATGTTTCATCAAGGGAAGTAGCGGCTACCGACAACTCCTGTTCAGTTGTACCACGAACCATGAAACCAAACCGAATTTGAATAGCACGTCGCGCGCCTTTGGTCATCCGTGGATGTTCTATCCTGCGGCCCTTTGGGCAGCAACTCTCTCATTTTATGTTTTTTCCAAATTAAGATTGTCCAACCCAAAGTTTAAAAACATCATCAAATTTTCAAGTGCATCAAAGAAATTCGAAGAAAACTTACGAAACAAAGGTTTCTTCAACACAAAAAATAAAAATGCAAAACGCAATGATGAAGAAAAAAATGCTAAAATACATTTCTTTTCATATTCAAAATAACTTAAAATAACTTACAAAACTTGCAAGTTACTTATATTTAACTTATGTTACTTAGAGCTACAATTAAACAATTAAGTTTCCTAAGTTAACTTGTAAGTTGTATAAGTAGGCCAAGTGCCATAAGTAATTTACATGTATTCTATCTCAAAACCATCCACTTTGTACTAAGCAACATTTCAGTGAGGGAGGACAGTGAGGTCGTTATAATTCATCCTTTTGCTGGTAGCAAAGAGTCGGGGCCCGACCCGCAGGTGCGTTATAATTCCTCCAGATATATCCCCATTGTATCCCATTATATCCCCATGATATCCCAATATATCCCTATTTTACCACCATTTCTGTTGGTTAAAATCATTAGTTTTCCCATGTTTTCCCTATGGTTTATTGAACTATATTGAATCCCAATAATAGTTCATAGTTCAATAAGCTTTGTTTGGATAAAATCGCATTATATCATATTATATCCATATCGTATCCCCATTGTTTACCACCATTTCCTGGTTGGTGGTTTGAACCCCTCTGAAAAATATGAATTCGTCAGTTGGGATCATTATTCCCAACATATGGAAAGTCATAATCCAGTCATGTTCCAGTCACCACCAACATCCACCAACCAGTTTCTGTGTAAATCATCATTTTTCCATATGGTTTCCTATGCCGCGATGCCGAAAAAACGCCGAGAAAAAACCGGGCAAAAACGGGCACCTCCACTTTGCTGCAGCGCTGGTGCTCCCGCAAGACGCGCTCGGGATCCACCGCGGCGGCATTGCGACTCGGCGGCGCGCTAGCCGTGAGCAAACGTTGGTTATAGTTATATGTTACTGTTGGTTTAATATGTTTAATGGTGAGGAACTAGGGTTTTTGATAGTTAGTGTTGGTATAACTAGGGTAACTAGGGTTTATGATGTGAAAAATGGTGTGAAACATGGTGTTTAGTGATGGTTCATGGTGTTCTATGGTGATTTAATGGAGATTTAATCGGCTTTTATTATAAGATGATTTACCCTCTGGGAATTTGCTACATCCCCCCAAGAACCTTTAGAAATGGTGTTTGGCCCTACAATTTTAGTACCTTTATCATTTTGGATATTTGGAAGGCCTAGGTAGCTATATTATATGGTATAGATGACACATTTAGATCCATTTAGCTCGTTGGTCGACCTATCAAACAGGGAAATGGTTACTAGCAAACTCTTAAATACCTGAAATTACCAAAGGGTGACCCCAACACTTAGGAACTTAGGAGGCTATAAACTAACCCCAATCAACTTACGATAGATTTTTATTGGCGAAGTATTGGGATCTGTGATGTTTTCAATGGGCTACCTTGGGGTGCCCAAAATGTGCCGCATAGGATTTCGATCGATACGGCAGCCGATGGCAGCCGGAACTTGGGTCAACCCGCCACCCAAATGCATCCAACTTGAGACACAAAATGCCTCTGGCCACGATAAAAAAAACTTGTCAAAAAAAAACATTTCAAAAGGGTTCCTTAAAGGATTATATATGTTATATAGTGTTGATACATGTTGATACCATTTAATACCATTTACACATTCTCAGTGAGGGAACACCCAGGAAATCAAGCACACCTGCGTTTCACACGTCACCATCCAGGTCGCTTGAGCAGGGCCTTTAAACCAACTGCCAGCAGAAAATCGCAGGCTGAAAGGATCAGCATGCAGCCCAAAAAGGCGGCAGCTCGATGCATTCGCTGAACAACGACCACCTGGGTAAGACCATAACATATGGGAATCATTGCAATAGGAGAAAACATGAAAAACAAGGTCATTATATTCTTGAGGACCTCTAAGCAAAGACTTCGAGGTCGCGCTCGCATCATTCGGCAAAAACACAGGACCAATTCTTTTGTAGCTGGACCAGCCGGCAGCCAAATCGCAAGGCCTTCGAGCAGCACAGCTGCTGGGGGACCCCAAATCTTCCAGTCTGAAATGGATGAAATGGAAGCCCAGCTGGAGGAGATGTCCAGGAAAAGCCACATGCTCGGGGCAGTTACTCCAAGAAGCCATGGTGTCCTGAAAACTTTTTCATTAAGGTCATGGTTCAAAATCTCCAGAATCTCTGAACGAACGGTGTCCTCGAAAGCTTGCTCGCTGCCAAACCAAATCTTCACACATTCCTTCAAAATCTTGCGGTCGCATGGCGTCGCCTCACCCCAAGGTCCACATGGCCAAGGGCACAGCATGAACAGTGGGCTGTACTGAAAGAGATGGACAGTAACTGCTGTCTCATGGTGTCCAAGTCTCTGAAATACTTTCGCAGAGTGCTCACGCAGGGGTATGAACCTGCTAGACTGATGGGAGCTATTGGGATGGCAATTGCTCCTAGCGACTGATGTGAGACCAGTATGCCAGGCAACATAGCGACAAACATGGCCAAGAAAAGCACCATCGAAACTGGGCCAAGAAAGATAGGTCTAATGATCAAAGTCTTGTTTTGTGCCTTTTTGCTCTGCAAGAAGGCTGCAAGCTCGAAGCGGCACCACAACCGCTCAGTCCATGTCGGATCCCAAAGGATGAGCAGTTTGTCGGACTTTTGAAGCATCCCAGCCAGGCTAAAGATGGCCTGACCTTTCAAGTTGCCAACTTGGCTGATGCAAATTCGATCTAAAAAGACTTCAGTCTGCGGTCGCCAAAAAATCGTCACCAAAGAGGTGACAATACACCCTGAACAAAGGGACCAGCATGACCATTTGACCTGCAAATTCCCAAATGGGCGCTCTAAGCCAGGGAGCAGCCCAAACAAAAAGAGCAGCATCACCAGAAGACTCGCCAGGAAACCCAAGGATACAGCGGCCGTGCCATTGTAGAAGATGACGAGGGTAAGGAGTTTTCTCCAATGCCCTCCACGCCAAGAGTGGCTCCAAAAAGTTGATATCTTATGGCTCTCGCGACTCTTGTGGTAAAAAGATCCGCGCTGTCGAGGGCGCAATGCTGCACCGAATTGTTGGAACGCCTGAAATGCCGGCGTCACTCTCAGACTTCTGGATTAATCACCTCCATACGTGCAATGCTGTGGGCCATGTGCTTCATAACTGTCTTGATCTGCAGGTCTGTTTCATCCGTTCCTGTCACAATCATCTCATTTTCGGCTTCACTGGCTTCACTGCCTTCCTGCTGACCCGTGGTGTCCCAGTGGCGCAGGCTACTGCTATCACTGCTATCCATGGCAATTTCGATGGCATCCCGCTCCCGGGGCACTGAACTCTCGCAAGCATCATTTAGCTCGCTGAGGTCGACGGGCACATTAGCAGTCATCTTTCCTGGAATGCATTGGAAAATGTTACAGGCAAGTATGAGATATTGAAAATTATTGAAATCTTGAGCCAAAAGCACTTCAGGCAAAGAAATCTTATTTCACGTTTGAATAATGCGCAGGATACTTCAAATGTGAAGTGGTTTCATGCGATCCGCGCGTTGGCGCATTCATGGCCATGGGGATCTCCGCCCAAATGCAAAGACGCATGGTGCCTTTCATAGATATCATGGGATATCCATGGGACTTGTGGGGATATAATGCGGATATAATTTAATAGGATAAAACAACAACACACGTGGGATACCGCTATCATGTGGGAAGCTCAAGTCGTCCAACTGGCCCATGGCTTCGTCCCAAAGAGGTGAGGGTTTAGGGGAACCATTTGGTTAGTCATAGTTCATGTCCACTTCAACAAACCTTCATTCTCATTCAGAGTTTCTTACACTTGAGGCCCCAAACAAATATTGTTCCGTATTGAATAAATCGATAATTTTTGTTTTTTGGGGTTCCACTTTGTCAGAACCATCAAAACCAACCATATTATATAAGTACTTTCTTGTAACCTAACATAGCTACGGAAAATGGACCATTTATAATCATTTAAACATGATTTACCTGTTCAATTTTGGTGATCTTCCACCTCGGTTAGCCTACTGGATGGCATACGATAGACCATACAAATATGACATGTCCATTCTATCCGAAAATTCCCATCTGTGCCGAGACCCCGACTGTTCCAGAAGCAGGTAATAGAAACCCACCGACATCTCAGACACCTGCAAGGTTTCAGAGCCGAACTTTTCTAGCATGGCGAACCTGTTGTTTTTAAGCATCCCCTGAAGGAAAAGAAAACGTACAGTACTCAGTATAATATACAATAACGTACGGAAGAAAACAAAAATCCTACCGAAATCTTGGAAGATTACTTCTCCATCCACACAGAATATCAGTGTCTTGGGATGAGCCATTCACCAACCAGTTTTCATGGAATCAGGGCATTGATGGCTAAAACCTACCCTCCGGTCATCAAACAATGGCTGGAAGATCCCGTTTTTGAGTGGGCATTTGAATGGAGAAAACATCTATAAAGAGGGGATTTTCCAGCAAACCATATGCGACTACCAGAGGGAATCCATGTGGGACTGGTGTGTGTTTTTTCGTTCGGCGAGGATTGAACCATGACATTTCATCTGTGGGAATTGCTTGTCTCTATTCAATATTATAAAATATTGATATCTGCGAATATTACCAAAACTAAACTAAAGGATGATGAAAAACTGTCTGATGCTGCATAATGCGGTCCATGTATATTCATATCAATAGCAGTTTTATTTTTTGTTTGCCTCCTTGCAAGGTTATATGGAACTTCCCAAAAAGAATTTGTAAGGCATTGTTGCTTCTGGGGACAGAGATGTTAAGGGATAGTCAACAGTGAATAAGGGCAATCACATGACATGCATCAAACACATGCCAGTTATGAACAAAATGGAAGGGAGCAAGATCAAAATCATAAAATGCATCTGCATCAAGAAAACACCGGAGTAAGGCGTTTTAAAAACAGCAGGGGTCAACCAAAAACACGGCTGGAAAGTGTAGGAAAGTGTAGAGACGGGATAAAATCTTGGAGATCATCAAAAACCTGTCAAAATCTAAAGACGTGTGGAAAACGACACGTTTGGATACATTTGGGGGTTTCCTACAATGGGGATACCCCAAAATTAATGGTTTATCATCGAAAATCCCACTCAAATTGGATGATTTGGGGATAGCCCTATGACATAGGGGACACCTCCATAAAACCCAACCATCCTTCTTGAGGTGGTCAACTTGCTGGGGCCTTACGGCTCGTGGATTATAACCCCGAAAAGGACAAGACATGCCATGTATTTATAAATCCAATGCCAGAATCCCATGTTTTATTGTGTTTTATGAACAAAAATTGTGAAAAAGCCATTAGCTAAACTATCAATGCATGATAATCATGATAATCCCCCCAAATTATATAAACATGCGGGGATGGAGCTGCTAGGCTACCTAGGCTACTAACCCTAAACGCATCATCCAACAGCTGTTCCATTGCCGTTCCAACCTCCAAGGCGCGGCCAGTTGGAGCCTGACCCAGGTCGGACCCAGCCCACCCAGGTCGGACCCAAGTCGCGTCGCTGGGGGGGTTAAAAAAAACATGAAAAAAACAGGATCTCATGGGATTTTGAACAAACAATGGCATTAGTTTCTGTCATTCGATGTCATTATGACTATTAGTGATGACTATTATATGACTATTTTGGTGATTAGTATTGAATTAGTCCTTTTTTTAATCTTACTTGTGCTAAACGTAGGGACTTTTCGGGAATGATCCATAATCAGTTCCATGGCTTGCTGGAAAATTGACGGTAACTAGATATCTATAGATACCCGGCCTGGTTTAAACGTTTACATAACTATGGAAAGATCCACCATTTTCAATGGGTAAATCCACTAGAAATGGGCCATGTGCAATAGCTATTTTGACATAACCAGAGGGTAATAGGCAATTGCTGGGAAAATCATATCAAATATGGAGGAATCAAACCATGGAACTGAGTTTTATCCCAGTGGAACATGGGGAAATCCAAACATGGAACATCCCATCGAGATCAAATCGAAACTCAAAGCTACGGAATGCTACGGATGTGGCTGAAACTTCTGGGACCTTTGAAACACATTCCCGGATGCTTACCCTCTGGTAATTTAACATAACTATGGAAAGATCCACCATTTAGTTCGTGAATTTCTCCATGAAACATGGTGGTGATTTTCCATAGTTATGTAAACGTTTACCAGAGGGTAACATATTCATGGGATATCCCCGAGTCATGTTCGTGGTTCCCATTGTCATGGGATATCCCCAAAAACCATGGTTCCTATTGTCATGACCACGTTTTTGGGGATATCCCTGATCCCCCTGTTGGTTATGAACATCATCCAACTGCGGGGCGGGAGTCAATTCCCACTCAGCCGCTAATATCAATTCTAATCAATTTCCCCAAATCATTGTAGTTCCCATTATTGACATATACATACTTGACAATTACGTGCCATTCATGTCAATTCCCAAATGCTTGGCGTATCTTGGCTTTGCTTAATGGTCACCCAAAGAAAAAACATAACATTCCAGCACGCCATAGGGAAAGGCTCAGCAACCCAGGTGTATCGGTATCAACCACAAATTGTGTCTGGAACATGTCATGTTGAATAAAAGGGGATAAAGTATGTTGGGGTTCAATGTTAGGTTTCGGGAGTGTTGAGGTTTACCATCCTGTAAGCTAACATAGATGTGGGAGAACAGCAGCAACAACAACAACAACAACAACAACAGCAACAACAGCAACAGCAACAGCAACAGCAACTGCAACTGCAACTGCAACTGCTACCACTACCACTACCACTACCACTACCACTACCACTACCACTACCACTACTACTACCACTACTACTACTACTACTACCACTACCACTACCACTACAACTACAACAACAACAACAACATTTGCAGATCCCTTTCCAAGGTTTTTCCCCAGTTTTTCCACATCCAGGTTAGTTTACCCCAGGGTAACCCGCCTTGCCAGTCCCCGACTCAGCCTCCTCCTGGAAATCAGGAAATGCTGGCCAGAAAATGAAGCTTCTACCAAGACAAGTTGTGATTTTCCAACCCCCCCCAAAAAAAAAAAAAGAAGTGAAATTCACTATTAACAATTGGAATTTCAATCCCCATCTTTAGCTTGAAACAATTGACCGAATGGATCTCAATTGGGGCGTTTATTGTTCAGTTTGTGGATTCCTTTCAACAAGGAATTCCAACCTTGCTGTAGGGAGGTAAATTGAAGGGCACCGCTGGGGAGATCTCAAGTGGATGAACATGACGACAATTGTTTCTCCAGCTATAATTTCCAGATCTTCTGTTGTCTTCACTCATGGTTTAAGAATTTTAACATTGCACGGTTAAATGACTTCAATTTCGGTAATTATTACTCTTTCACGATGCAAATAGGAACAGCAGCTGACCATCAATACTCATCAATAATTAATAATGGACCAACGGAGGCTTTTCCATTGCCACATCGACCCGGCACGGCGCGGACGACGTGACGTAATCGAACCAATGTGACATGAATGAATGGGACAATCATCGAACCAATGGATCTACCATCTGGTTATTGAAAATAGCCATGGAAAGATCCACCTTTTTTTATAGGTAAACCATCTATTTCTATGGGCCACTGTCCATGGCTATGTTAGTCAGTTAGTCATAACCAGAGGGTAAATTGTGAAAAAAATCCATTGCAACAGTGATGATCTGGTGGGATGGTTTCACATGATGAATCCATCGGATTTGGGAAATTTGGGGATGTGCCAAATTTTCAAACCACTTTTTTGGCTTCCCATAAATTTCATTACTCAATCATCATTATCCGGCCTATAAAAACCTTGCCATTTGCAAGGGATTAGCCTCATTTTCAGCCCGAGTCAGGCCGCAGACCCTAATGGTCACAATGGTCATGCTGGGTGCAGTGATGCCATCAGCTACGTAACACTCACAATACATACTGTCATTGATAACTAATTACATGTCTATACAATTATTATACCATATGACGGAGTCATATGTGTTTGCATGCATGTTTTCGTACATCCGCATGTGTGGTAATTGTATTTATATATATATATAATATTGCGTGTGTTTTGGGTGTTCGTGTTCAACAGTATTTTGAGAGAAATCCCAAGGTGAATTGGGATCAGCTGATGATCGAATGGCAAAAAGCCTCGAAAGCCTCGAATAAGGGAAGGTTGCTATGGAAATCCATGGCTTTCCCTAGAAAAGTATCTGCAAATGATGGATGTTTCCATGATGAAAAAGGCTGGATGGGCATTTGAGACCTCTAAAAACTATATGTATACTGTGTTCAAATAATCCTTTACTCGCTGGGTTCATGGGAAAGTCTGAATGGAACATTTTCCCCTGAAACACTTCTTGGATGGGCGAGGTCAGGGCCGCTACTTGTAACGATTGTATTCATTGACCTACCAAAGATCAAAAGCAAGGCTCCCCAAATATGACCAAAGCTTCTGACCAGCAACCAACCGCATTTTGCGGCTGACACCACCGATGGAAGTATGTGCATCAATGGTCATCAACAAGTCATCTGAGAGAAATATCGTGTGCATCCTATATCATATGCGTATGCAAATATACATACATAAAACACACACATATATATATATATGTATATATATATATAATAATATTGAGCATTTCGGCTAGGGAGTGGTAGATGTTTGTTCATCTGTACAATGCAATCCGCGATGGGCTATGTGAGACACCCTTGACGTGTCATAAGGATCAGTGCGATGGATGGAAAGTGGTCCATACATGGATTCGTTAGCTCAGGATTCGTTACACGCAGAGAAAAAACATGGAAAAAAAACAGACATGAAACCAATATTGGACCAAAAGGAGCTGCTGAAGACATTACAGCTTGCTGATGTGCGAAATCTCAGAAGAGCAAATTCCTCGCTTAGGACTATCATCACAGTATCAACCGATGGTTCATTGACGGTTTGGGGTTTTGGTAAGAGTTCCTGGGGGTCCGCACGGTGACAGTTTCGGGGGGGAGTTCTAAACCAGGAAAACATCAGTTATCTTCGGTTCAACATAGAATGGAACAATTCAAACTATCGAAACCAGTGGCTGTTGTGGCCTGGATGCGTCCATTTATCAAAGTCATCTGCCAGGCTATCTTGGCAGAAAAACACTGCCATGTTCCCACAGAGGTTCCCCACAAGCTGAAAGACCAGCAGTGGACAAAGGAGTGTGGAATGCGATCCAGCGCCCAAGAGATGCAAATTCACTTCACTTCGGCAAAAATGTGAGACTATTCTTGGATTTGCGATCCCGAGCCCTACAAAAAAATCAAACACATTGCCAGCAAATTCCACAAATTCCTACAGGATTGCCACTTGGGAAAATAAGAAAACTATCAAAACATGCTCTTCAGCAAATCCAAGCCGTGCGTATCTTTCAATTCATCATTCGTGTGGAGGACATCCTGAACGCATCGAGATAGCGACCCCCAGGGAAAGCAGTTAAACTTTTAGCCTCCGGTAACCTGACCTGGCACTGGAAAATGTTGATGAACATGGTCCATTTACAGCTAGTTTTTCGATACACAAATTACATCAAATTACGTTTTTCAGTGCTTCCACGGTTGACCTCAACCCGGGGTTCTGGCTGAATTATAGTAATCTACCAACCTGGAAATAGCAGCAATAAGGCCATTTGGGGATTATTCACCTTACAATTCATTCCACTGACCTCACGACGTGAAGTCATTATAATCTACATTAATTCGTCCATAGATAGATAGATAGATAGATAGATAGATAAATAGATAGATAGACAGATAGATAGATAAATAGATTAGATAGATTAGATAGATTAGATAGATTAGATAGATTAGACTAATTAGATTAATTAGATTAGATAGATTAGATAGATTAGATAGATTAGATTAATTAGATAGATTAGATTAGAAAGATTAGATCGATTAGATAGATTAGATAGATTAGATAGATTAGATAGACTAGATAGATTAGATAGATTAGATAGATTAGATAGATTAGATAGGTTAGATAGATTAGATAGATTAGATAGATTAGATAGATTAGATAGATTAGATAGATTAGATAGATTAGATAGATTAGATA
>Ga0126342_10022364_pt1 | contig 10446 bp, 8 predicted proteins | sample Cyp1metagenome_FD_92528 | JGI IMG/M metagenome (GOLD analysis project Ga0126342, IMG submission 92528) | Coral microbial communities from Lord Howe Island, Old Settlement Bay, Australia - Cyphastrea 1 metagenome | ecosystem: Host-associated > Invertebrates > Cnidaria > Coral ...
AAAACACGACAAAACACGACAAAACACGACAAGTGAACCATGACCACAACATCCAAAAATCCTTGTGCCGATTGTTTCGACTCTCGCCTGCTTTACCTTGGCCACTTTGCGACCCCTGTGGAATCATTGCTGCTGTTTGACCAAAATGTGACAAAATCTTTGCAACCAGTGGGTAGTCGTGCATAAGATTGCATGAGCATTTGATTCGCCGCTGATCTGAGCCTTTTTCACAGTACCTTGTGGCAGCCTCCCAAGGTCTGTAATCTTTGATCATGCATCAGAGCGAGGTCGGCAGACGACTGGTCTACAGTTCTAGGATTCTGGGTTGTATCCCCCACGACTGTTGGTCAATATTTAAGCAATTTTTTCGCAAAAATCACTGATGTTTGATCTCCTGTTGTTTGGCCATAAACATGGTTTCCTGTGGTGTATCCACATATGACTGAATGACTGGATGAAAAAAATGTGGCGTATAGATGAGGTTTTCTGACTTTTTGCAATAACCAGACCGTTTTCATATAGAAGAATATGGGTAAAACAATTTCAAACCATCCCCAGTTTCACCATATATATATATATATTTATAGATGCTATAAACATCAACCATTCCCAGCTATGGGTGGTTTATGGCATTGTTTTAGCCACATTAACTTAATGGTTATATGGGGATGGGTCAAAACTCATTATTACCATATTCTTACCATATTACCGACAATTACAGACGAAACATTATCTATATTATCAAATTACATCAAATTACCATATTGATTGCCATATTGCCATATTAATGTGTTGTTACCCATGATTGCCAAAACATGCCAAAACACATTATAGACCTTCATTGTATCTCTGAGTCTCGTCCGTCACATCCGACGCCGGCCACTTCTCCGTCTCGCCTGGAAGGCCACCATGCAACACCAAGACCTGGGGACCGACGTGGCGTGGCCGAGGTTGGATGATGATACTATGGTTGTAGTGTATATGATGTGTTTATATGTACATTATGTCCAATCCAATCTTGTAATCACATTCACGCGGCAACAAAGGTTGACTATGGGGGGTTGTCTAAAAATAGGGTGCCCCAGGGCCCCAAAAGCCATCAAAAACCAATGGTTGAGAAAATTATAATTATTATGGTCCCCATCAAAATGCTTTTGTAAAATTGGGGGGTTCTTTTTTTGGGTAGATTTCTACCCCATTTTTGTGAGCAAATCTTGAATTCTTCCAGTATGGTTCATCCCCATGCCGGTCGCGGCCTTATTGTCCACGAGATGTGCCAAGGGCAGATTTCGGAATGCCTCTGAGAAGAGGTTGAAGAGTTCCATGTCCTCGGAGAGTAGCTTCCAAGCATTGGACAAAAACAACGAACTGATTGGACTCGGGACATCTGCTCTTTCAACTTGGCTGACAGAGATGAATCTGGAACATCTGCGTTTCATTTCAAGTTTGTTTACAAAATATATGAATCAGTTGGGGGCTAATCATGGCAGATCTGGATACATTAGGCATTCCAGAGATGACAGATACGGCAAAGGGAAAGGGCGCAAAATCATCAAACGCTGGATCTGGGATGGTTGAATCAACCGTCGAAATCACCGATATTTTTTAGGGCCAACCAAGCTTTTGACTCATCCCCAAAGTGATATCTTCAATATCCTCTGTGTCGTGGAAAACTGTCGGTATATGATGTCACCCAAGCATGGCGTCACTTCGATCAGTGTCAGAAATTCAGGTGTCGGAACATCTACGAAAAATCGAAGACTGCAAAATCTTGGCATCCTACACTTGAGCCCTCAAAAAATACCCCTATCCCATCTGATTATACTGGTTGGTTAATAGTTTTCCCTACTATATACTAGTATAGGTTCTCACAATCCCGAATAAATCAGGAAGTATTAGTATAGGTCCCTATGTATCTGGGTAAATTATAATATTGCACTAACCTGAATCAAAGCCATTTGGGGATGATTTCCCTTACCAACCATGATTCCAGGGCTCGGTCGCAGTGATGTCGTTATAATTTACCCAGTATGTATGTCTGTCTGTCTGTCTGTCTGTCTGTCCGTCGGTCTGTCTGTCTGTCTGTCTGTCTGTGTCTTTCTGTCTGTGTCTTTCTGTCTGTCTTTCCGTCTGTATGTACGTATGCATGCATGCATGTGTATATATATATTATAATTATATATTATCAACCAATCAGCCATGTTATTTCTTATGTTTCATTCTAATGAAATGAACATGAACAGGCATGGCTCACATGACTGGCGAACTGAGCCCAGCGACATACTTGGCCCCACATTCACCGCAGAAGCCGTACCTGTCCCCAACCACCTACCATGGACGCTACCATGGCCATCTAAGGCCATCCACCATATCAACCTCATTTGTTTTCAAAGACTCCAGCAGTTATGAAAAACATGTGGAAAACTTGTTCGAAAAACGATGGAAAAATACCGTGGGTTTTTCAACCAGCTTGAAAAGCCAGATCCATTCATAACCCATAGGATCCATGTATGCTATATATGGTAACATTTACCATCAATATACCCCCAATGTTAGCATATATACCATACATGGATCCTATGGGTAAAGGCGTCTTCCACGTGTTTTGCGGATTTTTTTTCAGCTGGGCACAGGATGTTGGTCTCCAACATCTCGTGATTGCCGCGGTTCAAGAAGACCGCGCCAGGGTCCTGCGAAACGTCGGGACATCGGATGAAATCAATGGGGAAATGATGATTAAAATGATGATTCAGACTAATAAATATGGATGATTATGGATGATTTAGGCTAAATCCATCTAAATCCTATTCTCAGAGGGAAAAGAACAGGGTGGAAGGTGGAATTTTGCACAAGGCACCTCTTTTATCCTTTCTGCCACGACATTATGAATCCAATCAAGGAAGAGATGCTGGGTTGCAACGAGGAGGGGATCCCTCCAACAGGAAATCATGTTGTTGCAAGGGTTCGACTTGCCAGTGATCGAAATGTCTCACTATCTCCATCTATATCCCCCAGCAAAGGGTAGATTACCCCAATATATGTAGTATCATGACAGTATTACCATTAATCATGACCCATATGGGTCCATCTACAGTAATCTACAACATATCCCATAGGATCCATGTATAGTATATATGCTAACATAAAGGGGGTATATTGATGGGATCCATGTTACCATATATAGCAGCACCATCGATCCGTCATGGGTATGTAGCATCATGACCCCAATTCCCAACCATCGATCATCCCAGCCTTCAATTTCAGCGCAAAAATGGTCATGATCACCTTACTGCGGGCCAGTCCCATTCGGAAGAATGGAAATGGAAAAGCCACAACAGGGTCAAAAGGTCATGAGTCATGAGTCATAAATAGTCATAACATGTTCTGAATATGTATAATATAATATATATATATATATATTATATATATACATACATTGTATATATATAATTTATAATATATATTATATATGTATGACATATTTTGAAACCATCAACTGGTCACTCCATTCATGACCACCAAGTGTTTTTTGTGCATCCCAATGGCCTGGCCTCAATGGACCAGGAGCCTCGATCCACGAAGTCGCCGTTGAAGATAAAGGGCGTGCTGGGTGAAGGCTTCCCCGACTCGGCAGACCCCGACTCGTTGGCAGGTGACATCTGGGGAACCCCAAAGTCAGAACCGACCAGGAGAGAATGACATCATACCACTGCGTGTTCGATTTTGAATTCTGGGTCTTTCCAAAATTCTTGAAAGCCCAAAAAATTTAGTGGTACAATTTCAAAGACCTACCCCAAGTGTATGAATTTGATTTCCAGGAAACATCCAAACATCAGCTGCCCAAATGTCTGAGGCGGCCCCACCATGCTGAGGACGTTCATGAAGTCCCAGTACTGGCCATGGAGGTCGCCCACCTGAGATCTGATGATTCTGATGGGTGACCCACCCTGGGAACTACCTGGACCTATTTTTGGGGACATTTTGGCTGGGAGAGCACCGATCTTTGGCCCAAATTGTGAGGCATCTTTGGGAGTCATATGGAATTTATATGAATTTATTAGATTGCAGAAAGGAAAAAAAACATAAGAGGGTCTCAAAAACTTTCATTGTCATGACATCGCAGCAATTTTGTAAGACTTGAGCTGCAATCAGAATGGTTTTCTCTCGACTGACTATCAACTACGGTGGATTTCGGTGTCCCAAATTTGGACATACCCACACCAGTGTCAGCCGACACAAACAAGAAGATGAACACACCCCATACGCAAAATGTTTGGTTTATCCAAAAGAAATCAAAAGGAAACGAAAAGATTCGAAAAGCATCGAAGACTTGTCCAGGTGGCTCAAAAAGCCACCAAGATTCAGTACTGTAAGATTCCAGTGTTCAGCATGATTAGGACTTTTGCATCTGATATGCAATCTAGCTGCTCTTTGAATCGATCGCATTGATGTTGTGCAGCCACTTTGCAACCAAGACTTCAGAGTAAAGATCCCAATCTCATGAGGTTGTGAGACTACAGTACAGTAATTACATGAACATATCTTAACAAGTTTTAACATGTCAAAGACGCTTCGAAATGTCCAATTTCCATGCAAAAAAATCGCCGTTCAGCTACCACTTCCTTTCCAAACACCTCCTGAGCGTCCGCGCAATGGTCAAATGCCCACCTTGAGGAATGGACACCTGATGGTACCCCAAAATCCAATGGTTTAGCAGCGCAGCTTTTAGTCGATGATGGGGGTATCAGATCGAATGCAATGCACAGCAAAAATGTGGTTCTGCCCATATTTACCAAACCCAACAATATGATCTAGTATCAAGCTTGACAACAATCAATGTGTGCCAAAGTAATTTCAAAAGAATAAGGAAAAGGATGCAAAATTACAGCATCCCAATCTCATTCCATCTTCATGTCTTTTCGCCAATTTTTGCAGCCACCTGTCCCATCGTCTGTTCTGCCCGCAACAGGTCGATGATGTCGAGTACAATGAGATAGGCGTCCTGGATGTCTCGAGGGTCCCAATGGAGGAGGAGGATATGACAGTGCAGCCCTGCGGTCCTTTTTGGGGAGCAACTGACCCTGCTCTTGCGCAGAAATGAGGCCCTGCAAAGTGCAGGCAGTCCGAGAATCCGAATAGGGCAATCGTTCATTCAAACTACCACTGTTCATTTTTCAAAAACTGTTGTAACATGTTGTAACATGTTGTAACATGTTGTAACTATCTTCTGATTGATTTCGCTACCACAGAATCTGACGTAATTTGTTACAGTGTTGGAGCCACCTCCAAATTGACTTTCACATACGCTTTCGATCCTGATAGAGCATTCGTGGGGTATCACGATACAAAATGTAATCCCTTCCCCCAAATATCATCAAATATCTAGCTATACTTACCGAAAAGCTTGGGTTTGGATAGGATTACTGTACATTTTTATTGGCCAAAGATGCGAACTATGGAGACCAGCCGGGCTGCACCCGGGCTGCCCCAAAGTCTCCAGGCTGCCAGGCATCGATAAAGGCATCAGTGATACTGGCTGCACCAGTATAGCGGGGCCTGACAAACAAGTTCCATATGTCCTTGCCCAGTGGTTGTCAATCCAGATTTCAAGCCTTCAAATATTGAGGAAAGTGACAAAAATGTGGGGGTTTCCGAAATATGGGCTTCGGAAACCCCTAATATTTCATAATGTTTCCCTCCACATGTTTCCCCATTTTTTCTGATTGATGATATTGATGCGATCATCTCTTGCTGGTATAATTCCCATGATCCATATCCTTTGGTTCGAAATCTAATATGCTAAAGTTGATGCTTACTTCCATCGTTTTGAAACTTCCCATAATCAAACTGATAAGACATTAGTATTATAGTATGATTATTTCTGACTGAGATATGATATAAACAAAAAAAACATATTTGTCTGAAGAATTGTGATGAATGTGATGAATTACTGCGCCTTTTGGAACTCTTCCGCATCAAATACAGCACACTCCCAGCGATCCCAAGACGAAAAGTGCGCACCCGCTGTAGCCCGGTGTGTCTGGCATGGACATGGCGCGCTGCCTTTCGCCCTGGGCGAAGTGACGCTGTGCAGAAATGGCAACCCCTTAAATAAAAGAAGGATATAAAATCCTATTGAAATATATTCTTTTTCAGTACTTGGGGGTGGGTCAAAACCTATTATTATCAATTCTAATGGGATGAACATCCATAAATTCCAGCTATGACTTGGGCTTCACTAGGTGCCAGGGTCCAAACCTCCAGATCTTGTGGCGTCCAGCCTGTGAGGCGCCTGGCAAGGCCGGCGAAAAAACATAGGGTCAATGGTAGAACCCAACTTCAAATTATATGGATACAAATATATTTTATATAATAAATATATATATATATTCTATAGTATCATTATTTACTATTGTTATCATTATATATATATATGTATAATATGTATATATATATATATATACATACACATAATCATGTATAATATAGATAATATAGATGAATACAATACTCGAAACGACCAACAACGGACCCCCAGGGCTGAGTTTTGACCCCCCGAATTTGTCACAACATCGGAAACAGGCCAGGCAGACGGCTGCCATAGACCGTCCTGACGACCCAGGAATTCTGTTTGGAATACTAATCCGACATAATCCGACTAATCCTAAGGATTTATCTGGAGGAATGGAGGGAAAACACGGTAATATCTCGGAATTGATATATCTTCCGGATTTCTTGGATCAACCTGAGTACTGCTTCAACACCGGTCTCAACCGACGCCTCCGCCAAACGCTGAACCCGCGGTTTGCGCGCGGGACGCGACGCTGGGGCGCTGCGACGGCCATGGAGCAAGGGCGCACCACACCTGATTTGGACCCCCAAACCTGGAACCGTTGGTTTCCCCCATTTTTAGAAAACAATGTGCTGTTTTATGTGCCATGTAAAGCAACAGTTTGGCAGCATATTCTGTTTTTTTCAGATGACGCTTTCGGCCTTACATCGATTTCCTCTACATATTCACATCATCTACTCTAAACCAAAGTAATAAACCCGTTTTACTGGTCCAGTGACCAAGAAAAGATGCCCAAGATTTTTGTTGAACACCTTCTTAATCTGAAGCTATATATACCTTTACCCTCCCTTACCCAATTGCTTAGCTTCTCACGCCAAAAGACCAGCAAAGGCAGCAGCTGAGACACGTGCATGACCTACAGCTTGGGACGATGTGGGATGACGGAGTCTGTAATGAAATGGAGGAGTTAGGCAACTAAGCATGGGGATGATCATGGGGGTGACAATGGAGATATAATGGGATGCATTCCCAGACTTGAATGATGCGGAAATTTGCAAGGAAATATCCATGTTTTACGGGAGAAAACATGCTTCCTGTTTGGATCTTCCTTCAACTCATTCCAAAGATTTACGCCTGAACCTGGATCCAATTCTCTGGCGACCTGCGATGGGTTGAATTTAAACTGACTTTTTAAGACATCATTTTTTGAGTTTCAGGTATGACGTGAGGTGTCCCCATATCAATGCTCCAACCTCCTCACTTCGAGTGATCCCACATAGACATTAGAGCATTCTCAAACTATCGGATGTCCTCCATGCTGAAGTAGAGATCTTGAGGCATCCAAAGATCGAGTCTGTTCTAAGTTCTGGACCGGAAATGGAATTCTCCAATATTAAGGTCATCCCACAATGGTAAGTCCATGTAAGTCCCTCATTACCATCCGCCAATCAATGGCTTAAGAGGATAATGACCATGGATTAGATAAGCCATTGATTAGATAATGGTTGGATAATGGCTATTAGTCTAATCCAGCTAACTTGACCATAGATGACTAATCCAACCAATGCATAGGTCTCACTGGGCCTCCAGAGGCAGAGGCAGTGAGCGCGGGTCCTGTCAAGTGTGACGCGAGGAGTTGGGAAGGTCTGAAAATAAAGATTTTTATAATGATTTTAGCACTATGTTCAAACATTGGAATTGAATTTCAAAGCAATATACCCCCATGTTCAACATACCATACTATACTATACCCTCCCAAAGCGGCAATTTGAATTGAAATTGACGATTGGGCATTGGTTTTTGGATGTTTTTGGCGTATTTGGGGTCGCCTATTTCCAAACAAAGCCAGTTACCATTACATGGACACCTGCTAAAGTTGAAACACATTCACTTGCAGCGAAATACTCAGAAGTAGAAGTCAAGTTAAGAATCTCTATCACCATCCGAAATAAAATGGGGATAGATCAGAACCTTCAATCCCATATTTCAAATGGATGACAACAGAAAGGGAAAAACGTTACATAGTATTGCCATTCACCAAGAAACCATCGTTCCCCAAAAAATATATGTTTATTATCGTGTTGTTATATCCCAATATACAAATTATAATAATAGTAATAATAACTATTATTATTCATAAATAATAATTAATAATAATAACAATAATAATAATAGTAATAATAATAATATATTTATATGTCTGTATATATATAAATAATATATGGTAATATGGTGGTTTCCTAAACTGCGGGGTGAAACCCATGGTGGAGATCCTCTGATCCCACCTCGAAGCTGTGTTCCCCTCAGGCTCGACGGCCTGCCATGGACTCCCCAGGTGTTCTTGGGCCCATCAGAATACACACCTTTGGGATCTGGAAAAGCAGTAAATTCATGTAAATTCTAAGTTCTAAGATGTTCTAAGTCACTACTCCAGACATTTTCATCTGCCTGTTCAGTCATCTAGAAAAAAAGATTATAAAATTCAACGCCTCAAGGACGTGGCTGTGGGCTCCCGCTGAGCCACAAACCTCAATGATGAGCCGCTCAGTGGCCGGCAAGAAACCGATGGAATTTTACCATCAAAGATCCGTGGTAAAGGGAAAACCGCAATTTGTTTTATGATCTTTGCAGGTTGTTTTTCCTGTAAATGGATTGCTTGAAGGGAAACTCCAAAGAAACTGGTATCTTTTGACCATCAAATCATATAAAGGTGCTAAATTTTAAACTGTAAATTTTCCATCCAATTCGAGGTTTCTCACGGGTTATGGACATGGCACACTGGAGTCATTGGGGATCACCATGAATACTTATCAACATGTTTGTTCTCATAAACCAAAAAAAAACAGACCAAAATCATTGAATTCTTGAACAGTTTGAACATCTGGGACAATATGGCGATTATATGGCGATCTATTACAAATCCATACAAATCCCAACGGTGCTTTCCCGCTCAGGCGCTCACGCATGGCCCACGCAGGCCGAGGCTGCAGCCTCAGAATTTCAGTGTCTCCGAGATTTCACCAAGAAACATGGTTCTCAGATGGAGGAAACATGAGGAAACTACGGCATTTTTACATATTTTTACTGGATTCAGCCGATTCAGCCAAGTCAGCCAAGAAATATATGAAGTTTTTTTTATGGATTGGTTTAAGGCAAAATGTTTCAAGGATTCCTGCAGATTTTCCCTTCAATGAACTGGGACAGCAAGGATCGTTACACAAGAAATATACGGATTTTGACCGGTGACCAGTGCAATTGGGGCTTCAGCAATCAAACATTGTCAAATAGAGTATCCATTGTTTTTACCAGTAGCCCCAAATAACAATATGGTAAATTGAAAAAAACAAAATGGGAATTATATATTATATACATGTGGATTGAACCAGCCAAGAAGGCGAGTTTAAACATGAAACATCTGGATGTTTGCCAATCTGTCAAAACGAGAAAATGGAATGTAACCACAAACAATGTTTAACATGAAACGGGAAACCTCTTGCCACCCTCAGGGTGCTTTCAACCAACAAAATGGCAATGTCAAACCAAGAGGGGGATTGCAACCATCAAACATGCAAAATGCTAAGCAACAGTATCACAATTTTAACCAACATTGAAGGATTGGGATCTAAGGAGTCAACGTTTGGGTCACCAACCATCACCAATAAACCAGGAAGATTGGGGCCCCCGGACCAAGCCCGCAGCAATGAGCCGCTCCCTCGGCGGCTTCGCCTGTCGTAGATTGTCCTATTTTCCACCCGACTTCCGTGGCGAGTTTGGATTCAATTGGTACCATCCCACTTTGTGGTTATTGATCCACAAAATTGCTCATGTCTAGTACCATAGAAATTTTGCCCCCTGCCACAGGAGCCATGGAAGAGGTGCCTGCGCCATGGTTGCTGGGAGATGCCCGCACTGTTCCAAGCTGAAAACGAAACAACGGCCGCGAGGATGCGGATTTTTCAGGGGCAGCTGGGGGTCACAACAGGGGGCAACAACTGCCATAAACCATTTTTTTTGTTTGCTTTAATGTGCAAATGAGCTGTGTCCAAAAGGTCCTGTTCTTCTGAAGGCGATAAGGATATGCTTACGCGTCCGCTTGCGCCTTGCTTACGCCACCACAGTTTTGGCTTACGCGAAGGATTTTGTTGAATTTGCAC
>Ga0126342_10022365_pt1 | contig 10446 bp, 6 predicted proteins | sample Cyp1metagenome_FD_92528 | JGI IMG/M metagenome (GOLD analysis project Ga0126342, IMG submission 92528) | Coral microbial communities from Lord Howe Island, Old Settlement Bay, Australia - Cyphastrea 1 metagenome | ecosystem: Host-associated > Invertebrates > Cnidaria > Coral ...
ATGACACTCAAGTCTGAAGTCAAGTCTGAACTCAAGTCTGAACTCATGTCTCAAGAAACTCAATATAAAAAACTATCAAATTCAACATATGAAAATAAGCAAATTATACTGTAATTTACAGTAAAAATCAAGGAAAGGTAGGTACCAGGGGGGGGGTACCATAAATATATATACATATGTACATATAAATAAATGACAACTAGCTTATGCAAATCCATTTAGTAATATATATATATATGTGTGTGTGTACGCGTATATATATATATATATTTATTTATTTACAAACCCCTGCTTTTCCCCGCGACGAAGTCCACCACGTGTCCGAACATCAAAAACCACTGTGTTTTGTGGGACAAAATGCACATGTCCGTGATCATGGCTTTCATCTTGCAACGCACAGCTTAGCAACCTGTGCGTTGAATGTTACAACACCATCATCATCATCATCATCCTCTTAAAGATTCGCTTGCATATAAAGTTTAGAGGGAGTAGGGATCTATTGATTCCCTGGAAACTATGTTGGAACATCTTGAAGATTCCCTTCAACACGCCAGTCAATATCCCTCTTCAATGTAGTTGGAAGCTGTGCACATGTTGTATGGGCGAAAGGGGGGGGTGCGCGTATATTTACTATATATGTGAATATTTTATACATGTATATATTTAAGCTGGCATATGTCTCAGTAACCTCTATAAATGAAGAGTTAAAAAGAAAGTAAAATCCTGATGACATTGTGATAAATGACGGGAGGTCTTATGCATGCACGCACGCACTGTACGTGTGTTCATATTGTTGTATAGGTGTATGTAAATGAGCATCCTTTGAATTGTGAGCGTACGTAATACTAGGTGTTAATCCATACTGGGTACGCACTTGCAACAACATGTGATATTGTCAAATGCTAGGCCTTCTGTTCACCACAACAGTGGATGAATAAACGCACAGTCCCCAATTATCAAACATGTATAAACATGTTGTTTTTCTTTCAGACATCAGCTCGAGTAGGGGCATTATTCAATAGTAAACCACAACATTCATGATGATGGTTTATCATGTTGGATCTCGCATTGCACATTTCCAGTCAGCTAGGTGGTCAGATCACCAGGCGGTCCTCCAAGGTGTCTCTTCACGCGGGCACTGGTGAAGAGTAAACTTTGGAAGGACATCTTGCACCAAGAGCGACTTGGGCAAAAAGATGGTGAAATGTGGTGATTGAACGAATATAAGTGAATCAGATGGTTACTTTTAACAGACATAGGGATGTACGGTGATATCAACTAATGTTGACATGTTTGATGACATCTACCTACCATTTGATAGGAATCTACAACCAACCAATATATAGATGATGGTCATACCCTGGCAAAGGTAGCTAATTGCATTTCCCGGCTACACAGTGGAAGCATCATCGGATATGAACTAAATAGTATGATATCAAGCGGGTAAACCTTGCTGTAAGGCTCCCCATGGCAGCAATGGAACCCCTCCCATTCAGTGCGATGATCATAAATGCCCACTTGTCATCAATTGTCGCTGTTTCTCTAAGTAAAACTCAATTTATAATGGATGGTTTTCCCATGATTTCCCATTTTACCATGATTTTCCAAGATCTTCCCATGAATTTCCCATTTCAGTGTCCATTTCACTCGGGGGATTTGTCGCTCAATCGCCGTGTAACTGATGACATTTGCCCAATGGGGAAAAGATGAGAAACGATGATGTGACAAAATGTACCATGTGTTTTTTCTTTTCTCTGGATGGATTCAGGTGATTTTTGGGGTGTTTAATATTTAATTATTCCATGTTATTTCCATTTTGCGTGGTTGCTTCCGTTCTATTCCCATTGTTTTGTGCCGTTTTTTTTCCATGAGAAAAAATGAACCAAGCTCTGGCTCTCCACTTGTCAGGCAGCACGAGGATGAACACCAGAACCCCGAAGATATGGTGCAGACCACCGACACGGTCCTCGAATCGCTAGGCTTCGTTGATGTTACGGGGGACCTGGATGGGAAAATCATGTGTCAATCATGGGAAAATGGATGGGAAACTATATGGAAATCCCTTATCAATGCTTCATAAGCTTCATTGATCTAGGATTTCCATATAGTTTCCATATCTGGTTCATATACCTTATAAGATAATAAATCATTATGGTTCATTGATCTGGGTAAAATATACCGAACCCTGCGACCGAAGCCCGGAATTATGGTAAATGTAAGGGGCACCTGTCCCAGTATCCCAGTATAGCCTAGCCGAACTTTTCAGATTAGTGAAGTATTATACTTTACCCAGAATCTTTTTGTTTGTTTTTTTTTTCCTGCTGGGAAATAGGTCACCCTGCTAATAGTGCACCATCACTTTTGGCCTAATCGAAGATGATTCTGATTGATATTCCCATTCATGTCCCATTAAACCCCATTAAATCCCATGATAGTCCCATTCATGTTCAATTTACCTCATTGAAGCCCAAGATATTCCCATTCATGTCCGATTAAAGCGACCGTTTTTTTCCGTAGCAGATGTCCAAACAGGTGTAGCACATGTCATTCCCAAGAGCTCCGGGACGCTGGAGGTCTGCCGCAAGAGGATACCACAAAGATGCATTATTTGGACCTCCGCATGCGCTTGGAAGACAAAGAGTCCCCTGGATGTCAAAATCTGTGGGGATGCTAGATGAAGAATGGACACTTTGGATATCTTTGGATCCAGGGGTGGCAAATGAGAATGTAAATGGGTATGAACTTGGTGATGCTGTGTGTTTCTTTGATTTATTGCGGCACTTGTGTGCATGTGCTTTCATTCTGGGCAAGCGGGGGTGAAGGGTTGGTAGGTTGGTTAACGCTTAATGACTCCTCATGTGGAATTGGGGCGATGGGTTTCTATACAATCAACATACCTGTTGGATGAATTGCAATGACCTCACGTCATGAAATCAATGGCATGGAATCATTCCCAAATGGCCCGAATGGCCGAATTTTGGCAGCTATCACCAGGTATGGTCGAGGATCTTTGAGGGTTTATAGGTGCTAAGGTGCTAAACCAAGCAGCTAGCAATGACGCAATGAATACCAGAGATGGAGATCTTCACCACAGAATCTTGGAATGTTCCATCAGGCCCTGCCTTGAAATCTGCCAGCTTCAGGCGTGAGGAAGGCGGTGAGAACATTCACAAATATGGGCCCGACCCTGGGCTCAGATGGTAACGGAGGAACTGTGAGAGCTTTCTGCTCGCCTTTTGGACAGCTCAGGTGTCAGGTATGGGTTCCTACGTCATTTTGATGGATCGCCTCCGGTCATTTAACAGATTGCTATCTAAATTCATGGTCCATTTAGATGAATTACAGTATGATTGATTTAAGATTAGAATTCATAGTCCATTTAGGTGAATTCTGATGATGGATTTACGCTTAGAATGGTGATTTCAGTAGCCCAAAAAATGTTTTTTCCCATCTTTCGGAACCTTGATGGCCTGTACCATGAATCGCCTTAGGATCTGCAGCAGAAACTGATGAAGGTCTACGTTCGCATGCAGGTTGGGCTACACGTTTTGGGCGCCTGCGTGCCGCGGGGGTTTCGCTATCTGGGTTGGCCATAAACCCTCAACACGCCAGCCATGGCTGCTATGTGTCTTCTTTTTGAAACTGTGAAACAGTTCTATACATAAACAATCATAAATAGTGGCTTGTTCAACGAAGATGGAGTTTTTTCAGACCAAATGGTTACTTGAAATATCTTGAAATTCACAGAAGCAACTTTGAATATATATATATATAATATGTGTATATGATAATTGTATCTTTTGATCATAGATAATCAGATAGTAATTTTATGGTTATTGACTATAGTATATGTCATATATGGTGAGTTATTTTTTTCTCATCCAACTTCAAGCCTTGGTCCTTTCTTGGGGTCGACAGGATGTGCACATGGAGACCCCACCGGACGTTCACGAAGCATTGATCAATCCGAAACGACTGGCCAAGTGCGACTTGGAGGAGAAAACTTGGGGATTTTGTGGCCCAAAATAGCAAGAAAAACGTGGCAAAATACACGTGATAGTCGCCAACAGTCCAACAGTGGGGAAAAATTGAGAGCACGAGAACTGGGAAGAACATGTCCAAAATGATTCTTTAGCGGCTAAAACCTGGGGAAATGGATTGCAAGGGTGGGAGCAGACCACTTACAGATCGAATTATAGTACTCTAGACAACCACAGCTATAGGGTGTCAACCCTGGTTGCAGGTGGTCTAAGTGAAATATCGTTTTCGTGTGCCAGCTTCATTTTGGATGAGGCTCTTTGGTTGCACGGCTGCAATGCTTTGGGAATTGGTGGCTGAACCACCAGCGAGTTTGCAGTTGTAAGTTCTGGAAGCTGACTTCGCTGGTGAAGCATGGTGCATTGCGCTGCGGCCATGACAGGCCTATCGAAAGCGCAGATCATAGTCATGAAGATGTTGATCCGGACGAGACGGCGTGACTCTGATCAAGCATACTCGAGAACGAGATTAAAAACTATCTTGAAAGACAAGAAGGTGTCGAAGCTGAACCGCAGACTGAGCCATTCAAGAGTGGAAAGCTTGATGTTCCCCTCATGCTCCAAGCTTGATATTGATTTCTTGGTGCTGTAAACCATGGCAAGCCATGCAATTCTTGCAGACTTGTTATGTTGGTTTTGGATCCCCCTTGTACCTAAAGTCTCTAAAAAGTATAGTTTGTACATGCAAAGGCCTCAAAATTTGCGGGTGGCTTTCCCACAATAGATTGCTTAAGGCCGGAGGAATGCCCCTCAAATCCCTGGAATTTACCAGGAAATGGGTGGCAGCTGAATCTCAGTTGATGATTGCAGGAGCTTGTGCTGCTGATTGATAAGGGAATCCCCGGTAACCAACCCCAGCGGATTCTCAGGAACCAAAATCTTGGAAAAAAAACGTCACAATTATTATTATTATTAGTATTATTATTATGATTATTATTATTATTATCATTATTATTATTATTATTATCACATTCTATTATTTGTTATTGCTTATTTGTTTTTTTTTTATTACTATTGCTATTATTACTGTTATTGTTATTATATGTGTATATATATATTACATATATTACACACAGAGGTAGATAGATGGATGGATAGATAGATAGAATGAATAGATAGAATGAATAGATAGAATGAATAGGTAGAATAATAGATAGAATGATAGACTGATATATAGATAGATAGATAGCTAGATAGATAGATAGATAGAAAGATAGATAGATAGATAGGATAGGATAGGATAGGATAAGATAAGATAAGATAGATTAGATTAGATTAGATTAGATTAGATAGATATATAGATAGATTAGATAGATTAGATAGATTAGATATATAGATACATAGATAAATAGATTAGATTAGATTAGATTAGATAGATAGATAGATAGATAGAATGAGTAGATAGATAGATAGATAGATAGAAAGATAGGTAGATAGATAAATAGATAGATAAATAGATAAATAGATAGTTAGATAGGATAATTAGATAGAATAGAATATAATATAATAGAATAGAATAGATAGATAGAATGAATCTCATAAGTAGCAAGTAAATCACCAAACACTACCATGATCTCCTCATGAACTTACCTGTTTAGTAGATTTTCCGATAGGATTCGCATTGCCACAGCTCACTGCACCAACCTTTCTTTACCAGCCAATAGGAATAGATTGGTTATATTGGTATATATTGGTTATTTGTTGAAATTTCGGGCATTTCTTACAGAAAAGACACCTTTTTTGACACCAAAAACCGTTGTCACCGTGTTAGCGCCTCGCGACGTCAGGCATGCACCGGGCCAACTTGGCCAAGTTTAAGACGTTGGAACATCCCAAGGAGATCACGCCAGCGATGCCCCTGCAAACATTTAAGGGACGGTTTGTCATTTGGCTTGCCACATCAATTTGTCAAACGTGGGTTTATTAGTATGAACAAATATGAAAACATACATAAAATGGTGTGAGCCCCAAGGGAAGCCTTGCCGGTCAGGATGGACTATTAATCGGCATACTTAACGGCCACGTGGCCCCTAAAGTTGCACGACTTCAATGGGGTTGCAAGAGGGTCTGGATGGGCCTACGAAAGGGAATTAACCTGGTTCTTGAAAACAACGATGGAACCAACAACAGCAGGCATGTTCGGAAATTAAAGGCATCAGTATAAGTTGGATTCTTCAGTTAATGATGATCAAACACACACATATATATATATGTATATTTATGTGATTTATCAATGACGTTCGTAAGGTCCGATCTTTTTCAACAATGAACTTTTTCAACAATGAACACCACTGCCAATTTTGGTCCAAAACCTGGGTTTGCTGAAGGATGCTGAAGGATGCTGAAGGAAACTACCTGGAATTCCTTGGTTTTTCATGACCCTTCAAGCAAAACCAAAAATAAACTTCCCGAAAGTGGTACATCCAATACTCAAACACATCTTAGTTGGGATTGTGACATTGTGACATGGTATGATTGTTGGACTTGCAGTTTGCCATACACAGGATACACCGGTGACTTTTCACTCACTCAACGTGGCGCAGAAAAGATGACTTTCCACAACGGTGATTCAACTCATGGAAATACCCCAGTCTTCACCCCACAGAAGTCATAAATCCCACAGAAATTGTCTGAAAGCTGGGGAGAAAGTCCCATTTGTTTCACCATCGACTCATGTGCCATTTATATCCATTTATGAACTTTATTTTTGTTCCACCATTCACCATTGGAATCACCATTTGTGTTGGTTAAATCCCCATCTAATCACCATTGGAATCACCAAATGTCGCAGGAGGCGGGTTCCAAGAGTTCCTTGCAGCCGCTGGGCCAGCCTTGATATAGCCGATGGGTTAACTAAGTTTTCTTAGCCAGCCATGATTTTAGAAGCCATATGCTCCATGTATGGTATGTATACCAACATGACTGGGTGTTTTTGGGGTAAATGTTGGTAGATATACCATGCATGGAGCATTTGTAAAATTGTAGATATAACATACGGAATTTAGTGGACAAAATGTGAATCTTGAAGTTCAAGTATCAAGTGACATGTTTAAATGGAAACAAATTGCAATACTTAATGGTTTGCATATGTTTGCATTCAGTTTTAGCCCATGTGTTTAACTGTAAACAAGGCTAAACAATACTTATAACAATACTTATAACAATACTTATAACAATACTTATAACAATACTTATAACAATACTTACAATACTTGATGATTGGTTAACAATACTGCACGACAAATCCTTTTAAACTGTATCGAACAACATGTTTGCGTAATGTTTTGGAGATGTTAAATCCCGGACATAGGGATTTACCTACTATGATATAAGGGGTATAGCGGTATAGCGGTATAGCAAACAAATGATGGCTTTGTCAGAAAAATAAAATCCTTGTAGAACATCCTAGCTGGGAATATGATCCAAAAATGTCACGTCCAGATTTTATCCATGGTGGTTAGGAGTTGGAGTGAGTGAATCATCCCAAAAACATGGCTGCAACATGTGGGGAGCAGCTCGATGTCACCATGAAACGTGGGAATGTACCCTTTGGTGAACGTTTACATAGATGGTTTCCCGTTTGGAGATCCAAAAATGGTTGGTTTTCTAATCCACGGTTGGTTGGTGAGGCCAGCATGCCATTCGGCTAACTAAACACCAGGTGCATTTGGATCAACAGCCCACCAGTTCATCCGTAAAATACATGGCTAACTACCCTCTGGTTATGACTAACATAGCCATGGAAAATCACCATTTTTTAATAGGTAAACCATCTATTTCTATGGGCCATCTATACCATGGCTATGTTAAATAACCAGAGGGTAAAGTCAACAAACATGAATTTAGATTAATGCCATCTATTCTCCATATATTTGAGCATATTTGTATAGTAATATTTATATATATATACACCTGTTATCACCGATCAGTTCCTACAATGATCCAGCCTGATCCAGCTATTTCCGGTCATTTGTTGATCTGAGGATCTGCATCCAAAGCCTGAATGAGGAGCAAGTGGATCAGGTGGATTTGCAACTTGGCCCATGTTCCAATCCACGTGCTTTAAGCTAGTCAAGTCGCATGACTTAGATATGTTTACATTCTATGTATGATGATTTTAGTAACCCCCTCTCCCTTGATGGGAAAACCCACGGTTTCGACTGGGGAGAATCTACAGGGAATATGGTTTATCTATGTTTATTATAGTTGTTCCTGAGGCAAATCCTTAAGTTGATTGGTATTTTTTTGTGCCCTATGCTATGAATCCTGACCGAAGAATCGAAGAATCTTGGGGGTGATTGGAGGGAAACAATTGGTCATTGTTCAGGAAGTATTTAACGATTTGATGACCATCCAGTAATCCAACACGTTTTGCTAGGGAAGATCTTCAATAGATTTATCGGAAAATCAGCTGGAACCTTGGGGATTTTCTAGAAGGTTGGCTGAGCGGAGATATACCATGATATAGCCCAGAACATCTCATGTGTGCAAATATCATACCATAGATCAATGGCCATTTCAGGAACCGATTTATTGGAGGTACCTATACCATATAAGCCCTCAATTTCAGGAAGATCCCCGGAATTTCTTTGGCCAGAAATATGGTACCTCCATTTTCGGATCCTGATTTTTTTCGTAGGCCATAGATCGTATGATCAACGGCCTGGATTTGGATACGATGATTGTCCCAGGGAAAAACCTAGGAAATTCCCATGAAACACCGCAAGTCACTCCGTTGAGTTCGGGGATGTCCCATCTATGTTTGATTACTGGAGGATACCTATACCTTAGTCATCCTCAGTCCATTTACCCCTGAGGTATTTGGTGGAGCATCTGGATGACACGCTCAGTCAGGCGCGCAAATCGCTGGGTGGTGACAATTGAAATCCTACTAGGAGGCACTCAGTAGGCAGAATCCTCCGGCAGCTGTGTGCTTCTGAATTCCAAAATGGTTCCTTTATTGAAATTACATGAAATTACAATCGTTCTTGGGTATGTAGAATCAGTATCCCTCAGTTTAATTGGATGTTCTCCAGGAAGCCGTACGTGGTGGGCGAGTGTTTATTGACATGTTCAAGTTGGAGAGAAGTTGGCAAATTCGTTGTCCAAAACTTGCTATTGCCAAGGTGCACATCCGGGCACGCATCAAAACACTGGTACCATGGTGAACCCCAAAGCAGTTGGTAACTGGATGTTGGTTCCCCACATTTTTGCTATAGGCATCGGCCATGTCCCATATTACTCCCTGGTAAACGTTTACATAGCTATGGAAAATCAATGAAAATCACAATGAACGGGTAAATCAACGAACTATAAATGGGCAATTTTCAATAGCTATGTAAACGTGTACCGGAGGGCATAATTCATTACAGTAGTGTACAGTAAACCCAACTTATTGTTGCATCTACATCCCCATCAAGTTTCCGCGAGTTTTTTCCATCTTTACCCACTCTTTTTCCACCCATTTTATGGGATTGAACCCCCTCACAGGTGAACCCCCAATATCAATAAGTAGATAGACATTATTTGGCGTTTCTCGATTGATCTATTTGTGTTGATTAATCAAAAATCCCTTTCCGTTACTTAAATCCCCTAAACAAAAGCACCACTTTCCAGTAGTTTCCATGTGAAATCCCGAGTTTCGCGCGTGAAAACCCATGGTAAAAACCACGACACAGAAACTGCCGTAGTTTCAACGTGTGAGGTGGATATCTCGGAGTTGGTGACACCTTTCGTGGAGACCACCATCCCAGTGGAGGCCTGGTGGAGCTTTCTGGCCGTAGAAACCACAGTTTTCTATGGGATAAATGGGATAAAGTACTGGTAATAACTGGGATTAGTTTGGTTATAGCTGGTTATAACTGATAAATGGGATTGTAATAACTGGTAATCACTGGGAATCTATATGAATCTATTAGTTCGGTGATGATATATAACTGGCAATAATGAAATAAATAGTAACTGGTTGTAACTGGTTGTTTCTATGGGATTATACATTCCATAAATGGGGTTTTGTTAGTACGAAAAAACTGGTATTTCGGGCCAAAACTGGCATTTTTGACGGGGATTCATTGGGGCATAATTTCTTGCATCTTCCCAGCAGTGAGCAGAATTTTTGGAACCAAGGGGAACATCTTGGACTTCTGGAACCTGCGGGTTGCATTGGTTCATAAGGACTCAAAGCATGTCAAACTCATGTTTTTCCTCACCTGCCAGGTGAGGGTTGTTAGATTTTATGTCAGTTGCCTCCTCCTCCTCCTCCTGCCTCGTCCTCCTCTCGTCCTCCTCTCCTCCTCCTCTCCTCCTCGTCCTCCTCGTCCTCCTTGTCATCCTTGTCGTCCTCTCGTTGTCCTCGTCGTCCTCGTTGTCCTCCTCGTCCTCCTGCTCAACTGCGACTCGCGATCCACAG
>Ga0126342_10022366_pt1 | contig 10446 bp, 11 predicted proteins | sample Cyp1metagenome_FD_92528 | JGI IMG/M metagenome (GOLD analysis project Ga0126342, IMG submission 92528) | Coral microbial communities from Lord Howe Island, Old Settlement Bay, Australia - Cyphastrea 1 metagenome | ecosystem: Host-associated > Invertebrates > Cnidaria > Coral ...
AACCGTACCGTACCACATGTACCAACCGTACCGTACCAAGAAAACCAAACCTACCAGCCGTACGTACCAGACATGTTTGGATCTTACTTAAGGCCTCTACCACCTATCTTGAACCTAGCTAAGTATATATATATATATATATATTTTTAGGGGAGTTATGCCACCTCATTTTTGAGCATCACATGCAATGCATTTCCCCCAGTGACAAACATCATGGAAAACTAGGGTAAAACACATGGGAGACTTCAAAATGATTCCAAATGATGAACATTACTTAAGTCTTCAAGGTCATAATATCATCATCATTATCATCATCATCATCATCATCATCATCATCATCGAATCATTGAACCATTGTTGTTTTATTCATGACATTGCGCTCATTGCGCTCACCGAGCAGCAAAATCTCCCGCATCGCTTGATACCTGGGCTACGGGGAACATTGTGGGACATTATGAACACACTTTGAGATAATACATTCGAATAGTGTGGTCTATGACACTCCCGAAAAAGATTCAGAAAATCTGGGTAATTTACCACTCGACTTTAGGTTTTTGTTCGTCTTTTTTGCAGCCTGCAGCTTTTTGGGGATTGGTATGAATGTATGATTCTATATGTACCATCCACCATGGTCAACTAGAAAGCGCGTTCTATTTTCTCAAGCACTGCAAATAGAGGATAATCACAACATAATTAACAACAAATTGGATACATTAATCCATTTTCCCCCATAAATTAGGCTGGATAGTTGAATGTGTTTGAAGCATATTAATTATGTACATGACATTCGACCCGCAAAAAAAAGTCGGTTGGTTGAGTAAGCCGGTAAGCATTCTGCAGCTACGACTCGTTTTGACCAGGATTGAAGGCACTTTCAGCATCAGACATGGCTGGAATGATATAGATTCTCCCATGTTTCCGATGATTTTCCCATTGAAACCTCCATCATTCATATGGGATTTCCCAACCATGTTTGATTACCGAAGGGTGAAAAAAACCTGTCCAGGAATCCATATTTGTAGTTCCAAGTCTCACACGCCCATCACCAAGTTGCTGCTTGAAATGTGCAGCACCAAAGACCTTTTTCATTGCCTGCGATCTGTATACTCTGCGAATGGAACTGGGATGCCGGGGTCGTGGGTCACTATTCCGTCCCTCCGCTTTACTGCCAACCAGACTACAATTGCATCACGTCCTTTATTTCAAACAACCACTCAAATTCATTTGAAACATGTTCAAACAAGCATATGAGCAATCTCGGAAACTCAAGGTTCACGAAAAGGACATCAGCAAATTTTAGAAGGTCCCGTCGCTTACCACACGTTTGCACACCAAGTTTTTATAGTCATGTCCGTTGATGCATGATGACACATGGCAAATGTGGCCGGTATAGTTTAAAGGGAAGTGAAGTATGTGCACAGGTATAAAATAAGCAGACTAAACATCATAACATCAACAATGATGCAAATGTCAATCCACCTCCAAACCTGTCAAAAACTGTGAAAAACAAATGGAATTATTTGGGATCATCCTACTGTAAAAAGACCAAATGGAGAAGACGCGATAGCAATTCATGTTTGAATATGATTGAATCTATCCGTTGTTTGACACCAAGTTTCTACACATCAAGGAACAAACGTGTCAACAAAAAGCACGATCTTTCTTCCGCCATGGGAACGGGGCCTCAGTTACAAGCCGGTTTATAACCCCACCTAACTGTAGATATCGATACATCCACCATAAATACAACTCTTAGCCTAGCTACAGGCTAACTTACCAATCCAAAATCCACAAAACAATTCAAAATCATTCTAAATCCAATGTTTGTGGGTTAAAATCCATTAAATCTTCAGTTTTGTTCTTAGCCTTAGTTCAAACTTACCAGCCACGGCGCCCTTGGTCTTCTGCCCCAGTCGTGTGCCCATAGCCTCCTCCTCCGTTGCCAAAAACACATCTACCAGTGGTTGTGCTGGGACCACGTTGTAGTGACCTCAACGCCCCGTCACTGGCCTTCGTCTCAGCTAGGGAAACAGTTTGGATTTTGGAACTGTTAAGAAAAGGGTTCCACAAAGGATTCCAATCATTTGTAGCTTGAAACCAGAAACTTAGGAAATGGCTAGGAACTGTTGGGGGACTCCTTTTTCCTCGAATCCCTTGGGCTGTTGGCTGAGCCGCATCTCTCCTCGCGCACTTCGTACATGTGAGGGGTGATGGGCTTGCTCCCAAAACTACCTTGGCGTCGGGATGGCGTGACATGCTTTCGAAATTCCACTCCCTAATTGGTGGTTCACCCCACTTAGCAACTGGTTTGGGGTTCTAAGCAAATTCATAAACGGGATTAGCATTCTGGTGAACCCAATAGTAGGTCATCTCAATCCATCCCAAATTGGGTTCATGAAATTGGGTATACCTTAGACATAGCCTCCACAATCCACCGACGAACAGCGGGCTTAGTGGGCTAAGATGGGCTAAGGCTATGTGCAAAGTATACCCCTCTCACTGTGACGACTTTAATACAGCAACCTGGCCAAAAAGATAGACCGTCAAAATCGTCAAAAACCGAGGCAAGGGCTTGGGCCAACAGATCACTGTACAGTTGGTATGTCTTGGACGTGGAAACAACAGCGAAGCGAACCACTGGGGGCTCGCTTGCCGGAAACACGTAGGTTTTAAGTCTACGAATTTGGAACCTCAATAATTGATCTGGTTGGTTACGGTTGGTTACGGTTGGTTACGGTGGTTTCAACTTGAAAAAAATAGGAAGGTGAGTGATTGGGGAGAATCATTCCATTTCTAAGGTAGGTCATAAGACAATGTGAAAGCACCAGCCATGTTTGCTTAACATCCACTTAAATCACTTAAATATCTTAAATTATATCCCCAACCTTGGGTTGGTAGATTTCATTTTTTTACAATGCTTATGGCTAGTAAACTATGCACTCACCACCAATATTCTGAAAACTAAAGTATGGGAATCCACAATTACAATTATATACTTATCAAATGAATCTACAATGTGTAAATATATATAAATAAATAAATAATAATAACATACATACATACATATATAATTAGAATCCCTTAAAATAATTCTACACTATATATATATATGTGTATATGTAAATGTATATACATATAATATTCTATTATATGTGTGCGTATATATAAATAAATAAATATATATATAATATAACCACCAAGCACCAAGCACCCCGTGGGATTTTCTGATTTCTCAGCCCAAGGAACTGCGTCCCCTGTCGATGGACTGGTCCTTTTCAGCATGGGATGATTGACTTGTAAAATGATCATCAGATATTAATGTAATCACTTATAGGTTATTAATCATTGTATATATATATAATTAGTATTAACATGTATTGACCTCCCCGTGGCCAACAAGGGTAGTAATAATTTGCTGGCCCTGGATGGACTCCCCCAAAAGATTCAGAACGATTAATTATTGCTGTCTGGAACGTTGGACTGCACTTTGTTTTTAGTTTTTTGGGGTTGCTATAAGTAATTATTACCCCTTCGCTTGGTCATTTAACTTAGCCATCGAAAATTGCCCTTTTTTGTAGAACTATCCGCAAAAACACATGGTGGTTCATCATAGCCAACAAGCGACAAGAGATGACAATAGACAATAAGCGACAAGCACATCACAAGGCGAGTCCTGTCACCACTTTTTTTTCGATCTACAGAGTTCCATCGTACGTTTCCTTCAACAAAAAGCTTTGCACTTTATCAAATTAGCCATGAGCCACTATACTCACCACTATCCACAAGTTATATAACATTTATATAACATGATATAACCACCAAGCCTGCGAATGGTACCCCCCAAAAATAAAATACACTGTCAAGTGGGAGCCATTCTTATCGAAAAAACAACGTACTTAGCTTACTGCGTCTCGCCTCTACAGTGTGCGTCCCGCCAAATACAAGTTGGTCAATAAACCAACCGAACTGTAGTTATAAATGGCCCTAAACCCTAGTTATCCCAGTTATCCTAGTGAACTAAACCCACTTAGCTATCTAGAATCTAGGGGGGGCCCACCTCGTAGTTTTACTCAGCCCAGCTTTGTCTTGTTTCGCCCCAGTCGGCAGTCCTGTGGGTAGCTCCACTTTGGCTTCCCGAGTTTCTTGGTCTCCGTCGTGGGCATTCCCTGAAACCTAGGACGAGTGGACTGGCAGGATCATTTGCCAATGGCTATGGGGATTCTATGGTGATGTCATGGGAATGGGGAACCTACCTGAAGCCACGATCAATGAAATATGAAGATTCTATGGTTTCAATGGCCTGGTTTAAGGGAACATCTGACCGGAAACCATTCTTGTTCCGATCAAATCTGGTGGTGTCCTGCAAATTTTCTCTGAACACAAATTTTTGGAGGATTGCCATTGCCTGGATTTTCCAGTTTAGGGCAAACGAAAAAAACGGTCCAAGGATGACCCAGAACGATCAGCCGAACTTTCACCCCACGTGATCAGCTGTGATCCCATGCAGTATTCAATACCTCCCAATCAGGGGTACAGAATTGAACAGACCCAATACATCCCTATACTACCCTCTGGTAAACATTCAGAAAACATGGAAAATCACCATTTTTAATGGCTAAATCAAGTATACAATTGGTCATTTTCAATAGCAATGTTAAATTACCAGAGGGTATACTAAACGCGCTGCCACCGCTGCCGCGCAGCGAGAAAATCCCCAGATTGAGGCTGTTCTCAAAGGTGTTTCGCCGCTTTGATTTCCGACCGCTCTTGGAGTTCTTGGTCTTGTCCTGTGGGCTGTTCCAGCCCACAAAAAATGGGTTGATAGTGTGGTTCAAGTTCAAAGGGCCTCTTCAAATGGTTGGGTGCCTTGCAACTGGAGAATGGGAAAGATTCCATATCTGTTTGGAGGGCCAATCCCTTATTGTCTTTTTGCTCGTTAACATCTTCAGCAACGACGACCAAGGAGGGCCGAAGTCAAAGTATTTCGCTTCTATAGGAGGACTATGAACGCTGTAAGAACGCCAGCCTCGGAAACATGATGCTGAAGGGTGTCTCGCACTTTCGTAAAAGCATTCAATAGTGGATCAGTATGTTCAAGTCAAAAACCAATAAAAAACACGCGTAAAAGAAATGTCAAGATGGATCTGTTAGGCCTCCAGGTTTCCTCCTCCAACTAAAAAAGGAACAGCAAAGCACGATGGAAAACATCGTTGGGGATCATTGATCACTATCCTGACCCATGGGTCCCAAGTCCCCACCGTGGTACCCTTCGGTAATCTCACCTGCCAATTACTGCCAGTTTGAGTACCAAAATTACAGCCATTGGTGGAATTCAACCATATTCCTTGCTTGCTGCAGAGTACAGGAATGAAGAATAATATTCAATATGAAAACATCCTAGGTACCCCAGCTAGTCATTTGGTTTTCTGCCTCCAATGTTGGTTAAATACATCAACAATAAATCTGAGTCAGCCTAATTAAAAACCAATTTAACTGAATCATAGTTTTTCTCATATATCCAGGTTTTTGAAATTTCCAAACATGTTTGCCTTTAAGAAGTGTGTTTCCCAACAATTTTCTGTTGTGAAATCCCGACAAACGTGAAGTGCTACCAACCTCAACCTACTAATACCTTCCGGTATGCAAACATGGCAATGGAAATCCGTGATTTAGTTCTACATCCCAAAAATCAACACAACGTTTCATTGTCAGTTAATTAGTTAGTTTTACCTTGATATTTCCATGCTTTAATGAAGTTCCATTAAGTAAGTCCGATTAAACCACCATTTCTGAGCCCAGGTTTTTTTCTTTTGCGCTTGCCAAGGCTCCTCCCCTTCGAATGTCAAGTTGATCCAGTCGGCCAGTTGGTTCACAAAGCCATTCCTCAAGCCGAAATTGAAGTGAAATTACCTCCGAAACTTTCATATGTATAATACAAACCTATTGTGTATATATATATATATAATTATATCATATATATGTATATATACATATGCAAATGTGGATAGACAATAATATGATTAGTAAGAATACAAAAAAAATTAATGGCCAACCATATGCAATTATATATATATATATTATACGTATAAAGTATTTGTTTTTTTTTTTAAAAAAACTTAAATACATATATGTAAACAGTGATTAATAATTGTATATTCTATAGTATACGATGGTCAACAACAAAGTAATATAGTATATATATATATATGCATATGGTCACATATGTGGAAGGCCATGGCGGAATTCCATATGGGTCACGTTCGGGGAGACCGATCAGTTTGGATCACTTTGGGGTATATGGCAGTTGTATGTGCTCCAAAATAATCTCCAGGGGACATTTCAATGCATCGTGGATATATGGCCGGGCGTTTAGTTAATGAGTTCATGGATGTTCATGGAAATTTCTGGTTTGATGTTGAATTCACTCATTGTATCTATGCTTGCGTCTGCAAGCAGTACCGGCGGAAGAATCCAGACTTTTCCCAAAGACTTTCCGAGTGATGTACCTTAGAAAAGTCTCAGAGAAGGCGGCGATCCCCCATTCAGGCTTTTGTGTATATAAATACAATGTAGATATACGACATACAATGTATATAAATGTAAAAATAAACAAATACATATGTATAGTATATATCCCATTTGTTGATTATGTATACTGGTTTGTGGTATAGCTACCCCTCTGAAAAATGATGGAGTTCGTCAGTTGGGATGATGAAATTCCCAACTGAATGGAACAATAAAAAATGTTCCAAACCACCAACCAGTATATATATATATATGCGTGTGTGTGTGTGTACTGGACTGCAGCACCCCTCAAAAGATAGAAAAACTGGACACCTGGAAAACATGGGGAAACCGTCACCTGTACCATTCTGGAATTTGGTGTTCTTTTTGGGGTCTGCTACAAAAATATTATATATATATACATGATTATATATATTTATATGCAAAGTATCTATCTACTATTTTCTTATCTTCATGTGCTTTTCCACACCAGTAGCAGAAGTCAAACCATGATCGCTGAGCTGGTGTGCAGTGTGTACGTGTGCGTGTGTGTGTGTGTGCGTCTACGAAATACGAAATAAATAATAAACGAAAATGTTTTTACATATACACCTACCAAAGGCTTACTATATAATAACAACTGAAAACACATTTGACAAAAGAAGGCAAAGATTTCAGCAAAATATGCGGCATTTTTGACATCCTCACTGCAATTCTGGGATGGCAATGGAACAAAGCAATTAACTCTACCGTCCGGTAAATGAACATAATATTATATAGGTATCGGTATATATAGGTACGGTACTGATTTGATTTTTGGGGTATTTCAGGGAACATATGGGAACAGTACGGGAATATCATGGGGGTTCTAGTGGGGAAGGGAATACATCGATATTGAAATCCATGGTTTCTTAGGAAACCAATCTACAAAAAGGAGTTTTCCACATTCACTTTTTGGGGCAAATCATTTTCATTAGCTAACGCTGCCGCCTAAATCCATCTATAAAGTGGAATCCTATGCCTCGAAGGTCGTCGAAGTTGCCACAGACTAAGCTTGGCTCAACCGAGGCTCATGTCCTCTTCAGTGTATTTCGTCAAACCCAAGGACTGCACGGCTTCCAGCAGTCGCTTCCCCGACACCTGGAGCAATGACAGCCATTTCAGGAGGTACGTAGCATATACCCTCTGGATCCCTCTGGTAATTTAATATGGAAAGATCCACCATTTTTAATGGGTAAACCAACTATAAATCACCATTTTCAATAGCAAACTGTTAGTTTACCAGAGGGCCTACAGTAATTTTCAGGCGGATTTTCAAGGGATATCCCCACAAAATATTGCCTTTTTTGGGGTAACTACCGGCAGTAGCTGCATTTTAGGGTCCTGAAATTCCCATTGATCTAACAGGCTGCGTTCTGGGATGATGATCTTCCGTGCTGGCGAAAAAGTCATGTTCTGTGGTGGTTTGCCGCTTTGAAATCACAAAGTGGCCAGTGTTCTTCCTCAATGATTTGCCTCTTGGAAATAAGAACTTCACAGCCATCCATGAAAATGATTCCCAGGCCCATACGCCTTGAAAGCTGCGGCCCATCAGGAACATGAGGATCAAACAGGTTACTTTCCCTTTTGCTGCCAATTTCTGCCTAACCTACAAGGTGGTGCCCTGCGTCGCTCGCCAAATTAGTTTACAAGTAGGGAAAGTACGGGATGGATATAGCTCCAACAGTTCCAACAGTTGACCGGGCTTATACAGGTTGATCTGAATCCCTTCCACCCTCCACTCTCTTCCCCACAATTAGCAGCTACACCCTCAACAACCTGTTCATCCTGGGATGAGGGCACAGAAGTCCCCATTGTTTGCCTTCTATAAACTTGACTATTATGATCAATGGATTGGTGGAAGGGAAAACCTAGAGGAACCCTTGATTTCCCATTAAGATCATGGGGGATTTCCTGTGAAATTTCCCTTAAACATCCTTAAGCCAATCCATTGATATGATGATTTTAAAGCAAAATAATTCCCAGGCGATGGGTTCAAACGGTCAAACCTCATCTACCAAGGTGTTAATTCACAGCCATCAAAAAATGCTTGGCTCATCCCCTTTCCTACCCCAAAGAGTTCTTCCGGCAGCTGTTTGGTTCTTAAAACTTCAATTTCTTTAAAAATGTGGGCGAACATAATATCGATTACTCTCTTATCGAATGTTCATTTTGGCTGGATAAACCATGTTATAAACCCATGGCATGCCAACTTTGGTTGACCGACCCAATTGGAAGTCTCCCAAAAATGAAGGTTTATAGCTGGGAAATTCACAACTAAATGGTGAATTTTCCATTGCCACGTTTGATTACCACGGGGTATGTTGGCCTTTGTTTTACCCTCTCGTCACTTAACGTGGCTATTGAACATGGCCCATTTAGTTCGATGATAAACATAATGATTTACCAAAGTTATAAATAGAAAAAAACAAGTGATTTTCATTGATTTTCCAGTTGGCTAAGTTAAATAAACTGAGGGCACCTTTTCATGTTCCATTTTTATACCACCATTTTCCAGTATATAAATGATGGGTGTCCCCGGGCACAAAAAAAAAACATTATGTTTATCCATTGTAATATGGCCCATCAAGTGAAAAATAATCCCTTCCCCCCTTTACGAATCGATCTCCTTTAGGAAAATACTTTAAACATGAAGGTCTTATTTGAGGGTTGCGACCTCTAACAATAAAGTAACAACTAGTCCACACCGGGTGCTTTTATATAATTAGGTCCGTCCGTCCGTCCTCTAAATTCCAACATGTTACTTTCTTTTGGAAGGTTTTTGATTTAATATTACTGGGGAAAGCTTCGAAATCCGATTTTGGGAATGAGGTAATGAGGTAATTAAAGATTCCAAAAAGGAAATTAATCAATTTTGAAATAGAAACATGTTTTATGTATAGAGATTTTTGAATGTTTTTGATTTAATATTAGGGAATAGCTTCGAAAATCGTTTTTTGAAAACAAATAATATAAGTATCATAGATTTTAAAAAGCAAATTAATCGATTTCAAACTCAAACTTTTGGTTTTTAAAGTAAGCTTGAGGTGTTTGACTTGAAAGGAAAGCCTTGAAATCCATTCACCACCAAACAGGTTAAAATTCCCAAGTTTCTGCTGCTTGTTCTGGTGAATTCCATGAAAACACATGTTTTTCTCACTGAAACCCATTAGAATTCAGAAAAAAAAAATCCAAAGTGTTCAGTTTTTAGTTTTTGTTGAATTTCCAGGTAATTCCATCAAAACCTCTGAATTCATTTGAACATCCATTGAGTTACACCAAAATCTCATTGAAATCACATTCACATCCAATTGCTGTCTATAAAACCCCCATTTGCCCATCACCAATCCTTACAATCCAAGTTGTTGGTCGTGTTCTTCCTTTTCTTCTTGCTTCAGGAACCCCACAAATACACAATTGTCCTTTTTCCCCCGAGCTTTGTGGATGTTGAAAAAACTCCGTCGAGTCCCTATCTGACATCCCCATGAACATCAATATCAGAAATTCCCCGAAATCACCATGACAATCACCGTGTTTTCCTGGTTGGTGGTTTCAACCCCTCTGAAAATATTCGTCAATGGGAAGGATTATCCCATATATTATGGAAAATAAAAGTAATGTTTGAAACCACCAACCAGTATATCATGGGGATATGTTTTGGTGATATGGGATATGACTTAATTATATTTTTTGTAACCATATCTACATGATTTGAGTATGAACAGTCAACCAACATGCCAATATCCCATCATTATCCCATTATATCCCATTATCATATGTTATTCGAAGGAAGTTTAGAAGTCAAACTTCCGACAATATGGAGAGATGAAAAGCAGAGCAGGGAAGAGGCATAGAGAAGAGAAAGATTAGAAGAAAGAAGATTAGAAGAGAAAGAGTAAGAAG
>Ga0126342_10022367_pt1:0-5000 | contig 10445 bp, 11 predicted proteins | sample Cyp1metagenome_FD_92528 | JGI IMG/M metagenome (GOLD analysis project Ga0126342, IMG submission 92528) | Coral microbial communities from Lord Howe Island, Old Settlement Bay, Australia - Cyphastrea 1 metagenome | ecosystem: Host-associated > Invertebrates > Cnidaria > Coral ...
ATGCTAGGTTTGGCTGCCTGTATGACTTGTGGTAAAACATGTCACCACAGTGCATGCATGTGTACTCCGCAGCCCCAGTGGACCATTCAAAGTGGCACAAAACAGTGAGTCCGCTTTTCGCAATACCACAAAAGCCACCACTTATGCAGAATATTGGATTCCGTATTGAGCGTGTTGGATTGGGGTACTTGCATGAATTCCAGTGTGACTATGTCATAAGCATCAATTTGATTTGATCAACATGGACTTGTGGGAAAACCTACCTCCTTACTAAGGCATAGTATGGATCAAGAGGGTTGGAACCAGCATTTGAGAACCACAAACACAAGATGCTTAGCAAACTTTAGTAGGGTGGGAGCAAGTGAGGCCACAACTTTAACCCTTTCCCTGTTCCTGACTGCATGTGGCCAGACGAATAGTCCAGTCAAGACAAATATCCGCTGACTCTACCATCGACAAAGTTGACAAAGAAAATGAGCGTTGGTCTGATCCGATGTTTTGCAAACAAAACCTCACAAATTGAGACACCAGAGAGGCTTGCCAGTACTTTGCACCTCCACTATATCATTTTCATTCATTTTCTTAGGTTTCCAAGGCAAAACCATTATTAAGGGCTACTAAGCCATTTTTTTTTTTCCTTGTGGATTAGGGTCTGTGAGCGCAGTTTTTAAGATTGTCACCCCATTACTGTTTCTGGTCCATGCGTCCTACAAAACCTTGGTTTCTTACCAAGCCTTGCTACCAACCATGCTTTCGGGACAAATTCAATCATCTCTAGTGCTCACATTCTGGACCCAAAATCCTTGGTGATGCTTGGTAAGCCCCCAGGATCTGGGGGGGTCAAACTGCGGGGGGGGATCTAGTCTATGAAACAGTGGGAGCTACAACGTTTTCAGCGGCGCGCATGTCAAAAAATACTCACTACACGTTTGATACGTTTAAAGCAGTCATGATTCGCTAAAGATGGGAAGAACCACTCTGAAGGATCCGCTGTTGACGATCGCCACCAAAGAGATCTACACAGATGGCAAGTCACGAGCAGAGGCTGGGACAAGTTGCCAAGACAGGGTACCCAACCTGCACCCGACGGATCACGCAAGCAAAAGACGGTATTACGGGATTGATCACACCTTTGGAATCCTTGGGAATCATAGCGCGGAGGGCACTGCCTGCCAATCTCAAGCCTGCTCTATCCGTGTACTTTGAGGAGCAGGTAGAGAACACTTCAATATGCTCTTGGAAATGTCCCAATGCCGTATGTTATGATGACGCATGATTCACCTTGTAATCTCTGCGCTACGCAAATTCGATGCTCAGATGCTCCGGCGTCACCTTGGTCACCTTGACAGGTCGCTTTAGAAAGCAAGGACAAAGCAGAAGCTCTTGTGGAGCTGAAGCGGAAGTGACCTGCATTGTGTAATGTTGTCATGTTGTCATGTTGTTTGGCGAGTGCTTCGAGTGTTTTTTTTCAGCCCAAGTCGTTCCAAAACCAGGGATATGCAGAGATAGGTCAATCGAAACAAGAGGATACAGGAGGAAGATGTTATTAGACGATACGATAGAAAAATAGTGGAAGAATTGAAGCTGACAACCACGACATGATATTCACGATAGGATGAGGGTTGGAAGTTGTCCTTGACTTGAGGTATGCAGAGAAGCCACCCGATGGTGCCGCAGCACCGAAGGCTCGCAGGGCGATCAGATTTATACATTGTTTCTGCTGACGCACTCCTCTTACTGCAGGCTGGGCTTGGCTGATATATGATACATATGCAACAAACATGTGAATAATTCCAACCAATACATCCAATACTATATAAATAGATAAACAGATGCACACCTGTGTATGATTCATATATTAGTATATAGCATATAATTGTATATGATATAATATATATATATACATAATACAGATACAATAATATATATATATATATATATACACATACCATATATATATACACATACACGCACACACACACACACTATATATGTATATATAATATGTATAGTATCTATTCTAATGTTTGAATCGTCTGAATTCGTCTTTGAAACTTGCCAGGCTGCTGGCGACCTTGGAGAAGCTCTTCGGGGTGGTCCCAAGAGGCCACGATACCAGGGCACGTCACAGGGCGCAGGGCAGGTTGGGGATGGGATTCTGCCGGATTTTTTGGAAACCACATGGACATATAATGATATAATGATATAATGATATATATATATATATATCCCATGGGGTCTTGTAATACATGAAATAAGTACATGGAAAGATATCACGGAAATATTTGGAATACGTATGATTTATAGTACTACACATCGAAACAAGTCCTGTCATTTCTCCGTTCCTATCTTTCCTCTTAAGTCCCCAAGGGCATTGAATGGTAAATGAAGCAAACCCTTTGCAAAGGGCAAAAGAATGCGACGTGTCAACATTTTGGGCCTTTGTTTGTTTGTTAGTTTGTTTGTTTGTTTGCTACAGAACTTTTGCGGACAAGGCCTGAGTTGGAGGGCCTCTTGACAGAGGACCTTAGCCGCTGGAAGTTGTGCAGCTTTGTGTAGCTGAACATTTCTATAGCTTCATCACTGTCGCATTTTGTGAACCGCCTCAAGTGCCCAATCAGGAGCGCATTGAAACCATCGTCGCCTCAATTAGTGATTACTTCGCCTTCTTAAGGCCGGGCATACAATAATTAATATTGTTCGCAGTTTTTCATATTCAGCCAATGGTTTTGGAATGGATTGATCATATGTGCAAACTGGTTCTGTCCCACTTGTTGGAGGAAGCCACTGTTTGAGTTTCACGCTTCAATGCAGGTGGAAATCACACCTCACCAATGTACTGCATGCCACAAACACCGCATATCATTTGAGCTTCGCCGGTCAGCACGAGCATGGTCCCTTGACAGGTTTAATCGAGAGCCCGTGGACCGGATGATTGGGCTCCTTGGGTCAAGTCTTGGCACGTGTTTCTGCTCCTTCAGGTTTGCCCCTTTTCCCTTTTCCGAGGAGTCCATTGCATACAGCCAAAAAAAGGGACATTGTTTCAAAGCAGGAGCGTTGCCTGAGATCAACTCAAGTCCTAGCTGCTAGCTAGCTTTCCAAAACGGTTTTGGTTTCTCTCAGGTTCTTGAGGCATTACTTCAATCCAAAGGATCCAGGTAAATGGGGCCAGGACCCAAGTGAAACGCACCAAGAAGCTAAGCCAATCACAACGTTACTTCATGATACTTCATGATTGAGAGGGCAGATGGATTTTCTCTCGATTACTCTCTTGTTGCTGTTGCAATTGAGGCTTGCTTGACATGCACATACAACCTTTATGTTTGTTTTGGACTTCCTTCAACATTCCCTCCAGTGCTCCTTCACTTTGTCGCAACTCTCAGATTCTGTCTCACGCAGTTCTCTAACAGCGGGCGTTGCAAGGTCTAGACATTTACAACGGGCGTGGTGGTTCATGCTTGTCACACAGCCACAAGACGCAGCAAGAGCCTTAGAAGGTCCAGCCTTGATTAGCATTTTACCTTATTTTTAATTTCTTTGCTGCAATGGCTTGACCATGCTTTACCAAAACTCAGCGGCAGAGACTGCTTATGGGCATTCGGTATGTTAATAGTTTGATGGGGAAGAGTGCGAATGTATGATGCTGAAAGGAAGTGTGGGATTAGACTTTGGGATTTGATGTGCATTGCCTCGCAGAGTTTCATTTCGAAATCGGCTGGTTGGATTCAGGTACACCTTCGTGCTACAAAGTTTGCTCTTATGGCGTGAGATCATGGGCAACATGTGTCCTGCTCAGACTGCACCAAGCAATCTCATTTACAAATAAGCTGGGAACCGCTGTTCCCCTGCACATTTTTGCTGCAAGCCTAAATACCATTTGGTCCAGATTTGGGCCTTCCGAGTGCTCAAGCAAAAGCACTGCATGACTGCATGACCACATCACATTAGTTTTCTTTGTTTTCTTGTGTCAGTAAGGCCTGGCTAGAAGGCAATGTTCATTCTGCAGGCCTAGGTAAGATCTTCTAGTGCATGGCATTGGAGGTTCTACTTGTGGCAAATGACCGAAGAGGACTTGCTGGATGAAAACTCCACGTGACCACCCAGCAAAATCTTGCGGAGCTTCAAGTCTGCCAAAATATGTTTTAGCATGTTTTAGCGATTTCCTCGGCATGCTCTGCTGTCACTTGATTATGTGAAGATTGGCGCTGTTGCTGTCAAAATCTGTCAAACATAATATATGGAAGTGCCTGGATGACATGGCAAAGGTACCGGCTTTGTGACACTGGACAAGGTTTGAATCGAGTGCAGTGTGGAGCTTGCGAATGTGACAGGATGGTTTGGGACAGACTTGTGCCGTGCAAATGTTCGCCTGACTACAGCCTGACTACTAAAAAATTGGAAGAACTTGTCCAGATCAGAAACGTCACACCGTCCACTGAATTGGCGGCACTTGACTTCTCTTTTGATCGTGACGTTTCCTGAGAGCAAGCAAAGGCATGCTCCACGAGTGTCACGGGCCATGCACCAAATCCTGCACAAGGCTTGCGCTCACTAGCATAAACAAGCCATGAATCAGAGAGGATCAGAGAGGTTCTCAGTTCCACCTATTTAGAAATTAAGCTTGGGGTATGTCGGGCGTTTATGTTTGATACATGTCAAATTGTGGCATTTCTTTGAGAGTGGCTCTCCGGCACAGGTGCAGAGCGAAGTCGGCAACTGGGTTGGTCTCAGCGTCGTCCACCTTGGGGACCGGCATGGATTTCACTGCGGCAAGGGACAACAAATCACAGGGCACAGGCAGATTTGAAAGTTGAAACGTGTTGAGAGTACCACAGTAGTCACTAAGTAGTCAAAAGGCGTCCAAAGGTCTTGGCAACGATTATGGGCAAGAGGTCCTTGATGGTCCTTGCCAGCAGGCTGGCGCTTGATTCAGCACCAAATACAGAATAATTTGAATTAGTTTGATACAATTTGTATATTTATATTTTTGTATAGATATT